>Ga0206683_10000050_pt1 | contig 74089 bp, 109 predicted proteins | sample M280m12015metaG_FD_155483 | JGI IMG/M metagenome (GOLD analysis project Ga0206683, IMG submission 155483) | Ammonia-oxidizing marine archaeal communities from Monterey Bay, California, United States - M2 80m 12015 | ecosystem: Environmental > Aquatic > Marine > Intertidal zone | place: USA...
TTTAACTTCTCCTCGTCTATATCTTGCTCACAAGTTGGGCATTGTCCTTCAAGTTCTGAGAGTTTGTCCAAATGCGCTGTAGCTTCAGACACTTTGGAACTATATGTTCCCTGTTTCTGCAACATAGCGTCAAGGTCAATCTTCTCGCCTGAAAATAATCTATTCAAGTCAGTATCAAGTACATGCAACTGCTCCCTATTAAAATTATTATCTATAATTTTTTTATTATTCTCCGAGATTTTTTCAAAATCGCTTCGTAACTGCTGTAATTGTAGCTCGTCCTTTTCTGAAAATTTTGGTAAGTTTAATATAGGAAGTATGTCTGTACTCTCCAATTTATTTTCATTTAACCATTTCACTATTGTATCAGACTTACTATCTAGGGAAGCAACTTCTAATGTTATTTCTCTAGCTGCGTCCTTGAAAATATCAAAAAATTCTACATACTCGGTTAACTTTAAAAGATCAATTAGAAACTTTTTTCTGTTTGTATCTGTTGCAGTTAAAAACTGAAGTGATGTATTAGTATTTTGATATACTAATTGTGTAAAGGTCTTGAAATCTAACCCAAGTAATTCCTGTACTGTCTTATATGTATTAGTAGCTGTATGTGAAGATATATCCTCTCCATTCTCATACAACTTACATTTGATACTAGCTTTTCTACTAACATCAATTTCGTACTCATTATCGTCAACATCAAAGGTAAGGTTAATACTGTAGCCATCATTAATGAAGCGATTTTGTATCTCTTGCTTTTTTATCCCCTTACTATTTTTATTGAATAAGACTTCCTCGATAATAAGTGGAATGGAAGACTTGCCCATTCCATTTGTGCCAACGAGCTGGGTAAGGTTGCTATCATTAAGCTCAAGAATATTGTCTTTACCATAACTAAAACAGTTATCCCAACGTAGCGTTTTTAGAGTAATCATTAAACACCCCCATTATTTGTTGTATTTTTTTATCATTTAAGTTCAGTATTGCACTTAAATATTCTATTAGTTCTTCCTCCATTGTTAAATCTTTAAGATTAAGCGTAGCTTGTGAACTTCGTTTTATTACTTTCTTATCTAGTAAGTCGGTATTCTTAACGGCAGCTAAATCTGCTACATCACCTTCAATTTCATAAATTGTATGGTGATACTCCGAAGCTATCATGTCAGCGGGATCCGTCACAGTTTTTCTAATAAGCTGTGGTAAATCAAATTCGTGCCAAGTCCAATCTTCGTTATCTGGATCAATTAGAAGGTAACCAGTTTTGACAATCTCTCTGTGAAAAGAGGTAGTCATAGGTGAGCCTGGATAGATAATATTTCTTTGTGTATTAGTGTGACTATGTAAGTCACCAGCAAATACAACAAGGAATTCATTAAACCTATCCAAGTCAACTTCTGGTGTAACGTGAGGCGGGATTTCTCCTCTCACATGGGTATAAAGAGGTTTATTGGGATCACACTTTTCTATAGCACCTTTTTTATGAAGGTCTGCATATGGAAGTATAGTACCCCACTCAAATTCAGTAGTCTCATCTACTATTGTAACGAGACTATTGACATCTTGAGTTGCTCTCTTTAAATTTGAAAAGAATGTTTTGTTTTTCTTAGTGGCTTCATGGTTACCATCATATATAATGGTAGGTATACTAACTCCTCTTACAAAATCAAAATATAATGTAAGTTCGTCCATTGAAGGGACTCGATCAAACAAGTCTCCACCTATGATGTGCAAATCAACTTCTTTCTCTATTTCATAGATAGTTTGAAAAAAGAGTTCAAATCTTGCACAAGCCCACGGCAAGGGCACATTCTTTTGCCCTAGCTTTAAATGCCAGTCAGCCGTGAATAAAATCATACTATGATATGCTGAACTCCGAAGAAACTTCATCAGGTGTTTCACTTGATGGAGTTGTTACTCTTTGGAGAAGCTCTAATTGAGCATCAGGTGTGGGTCTAGGTAGAACGTCGTCCATAGAACGAAGGTCTGCTATTGCAGCCATTTCTTCCTCACCTAAGGCTCTTTTCTTGCACTTAAGTGCTTGTAGTCTATATTCTACATTAAAAGCCATTGGCCCTGTTTTGACCCTTTGAAAGTATATATCCCAACCTTCTGCTGGTTCAGTAGGATCGCCGAGGTCTTCTGCAGCTACCATTATCTGTTCCATCAATTTTTTCTTTAGATTTAGAACTTTTACACTTCCATCAGCTGGATCTATACACTGTGCAGCGTATGCCCAACCACATTTTAAGTCAGGAAAGAAGTCACGAACGTGATCTTTTTCCTTATTATTAAATGTTTCTGTCTGTCTGTCGAAAGCGAGACATTCCATAGGAATGTTTTTACCGTTTTCTCCTTTAATCCAGTAAACATATCTTGGTAATAAATCACCTACGATACGGAGTACATTATCTCCTTCTTTGTATGTGTATTGATTTATTTTCTCTTTTTTTGCGCTCCCTTGAGCTTGGTTAAATTTTATTGCCATTTTTTATTTTCCTGTTGTTATTTAGCGTTATCTTCAAATAGAAAGTGAATTTTATCCCCTTCATATCGAAGCAATCTGTTGTCGTTTACTATTTGTTTAGTTAATGGATTATGCAACATATGTAATGTTACTTCTCCTGTTCTTTTATAATTATTAAAATTTCTGAATGAAGCCATCATAATATATGATACGCATTCAGCAGTTGTATACTTACTCCTTTCAGCGAGTAGTTTCTTCGGGTTTAGTAAAAAACTATGACCGTCAAAAGTCTGCCCATAATATTTATAGGTAGGATCACTCGTGCTTCTAGGAATACGAGGATAAGTTAAGAGATGAATAATCATCAAGACTGAACCATGTTCAGCTTTCGTTACCGAGAATATCTTATCCCAATTATATTTTATCATTCTATTATATCAAAATTTTGAACCCGTGTCAAGTAGTATTTTTCGGAGGTGTTTACAGGGTTGATATCTCGTATCCTTGTTTGATATAGTATCCTAGTCGTTGACTAGCCTGTCTCCTTGCGGTATTTCCGATTAAATTTATATCTACTACTACAGGTTGAGGTTTTCCGTCATAATTACGGATTATTCTTCCAATGAGCTGTGTAAGTAACGGCTCGTTATTTACTGGTGTTCCGAGAATTAAACAACTAAGAATATCTAAAGATATGCCTTCAGAGAATATAGATTGTGTTCCATACAGAACATCTTTATCCTCAAAAATCTGTTTAATTATATCGGGTCTTTCTTCATGTGGGATTGCTCCCGTTACACAAACTGCGTTATCACCAGTGAGTTTCGCACAGTTCTTTAGAAAATCTACTCTATCAGATACTACTAACACTTTATGACCTTTTGCCGCATATGATGCAGCAGTCATAGCCACAGAATGTTGGTACTCTGGGTTATAGGCTAATTCATTAACTCGATTAGCCCACGGGATAGCATTTCCGTCCATGAAGCGTATCGGCAGTTTTAGGATATTTATTTTTGGGGGCATGAAGTTTTCCTTTGCAGGTTTTAATACATGCTTTCCAAAATAATCCTCAAACACTACATGTCTGCCATCTTTTCTTTGTAATGTTCCTGTAAGACCAACCTTGTGTCTAGCACAAGATTTATCTATAATTCTTGAAAAGGTTGGACTAGAAACGTGATGCATCTCATCTAAGATGATTGTCCCAAATTCTTGTCTAATCTCAGGAATTCTTCTATATAAACTTTGAATATTTCCTATTACTATAGGAGTATCTATATTGAATTTTCCACTTCCAATAATGCCTGGTGTAAAACCAAACACTTTTTTACATTCAGTTTCCCACTGCTTTCTTAAAGATAAAGTATGGGTTACTACTAATGTTTTTTGACCTAGCTTGCCAGCTATAGCCAAAGCCGTAAATGTCTTTCCCCAACTTACCCAAGCGTTTATTATTGCATTGCCTTCGACTTCGTTATATACAGCTTCTTGGCTTGGTCGTAAATCAAACTTGAAGGGGGGAAATTTTACTGGTTTATTAATTCGTTTATCTACTACTTCGTGATCCTCTGGAATTAAATCCGTTCTGCCACTAGGAATAGCAATAAGCCCTTGTTTTATGAGAGCCATGTTTTTTATCATTATAGGCGGATCCCCATACCTAAATGATGGTATAGCATATGTTAACTCCGCATCAATTTTTTTCTGTGTATGGGGTAATACATCTAAATAAATTCTGTCACTTATTACTGCTTTCATCTAATATGTTAATATACCTGGTGGAAAATGCCACAATAATGTAAAGATTAAATAAATCATAGACCCACTTATTATAGCTAATTGTTGTTCTTTCCATAAAAGGGATAAGGTTAACATAAATATAATAAAACTAAGATCTGCGGTAAATATTCCTACTTGTTCAATCATTTATCTACTTGCACAAAAATTAGTAGCAGAGCTGTCTAGCTCTGGGTCATAATCTGGGCACTCCTTTTCTGGAGTCTTATTAAGATCTGGGCAGAGGTATGTTCCCTCTCTATCATTATAGCATAGACCATCTAGTACTTCCATTGTTGAACAACTTGTTATAGTAAGTACAATTATTAAAGCTAATATTAGCTGGTTCATTGTATTATATCGTCGTAGCCTACCGTATAATAAACGGTTAATTCTTCCCCTGCTAGAACTGGTTTTACTGTATATAATTCCCTTCTATGAGAGTCTTTCCAAATAAAACAGTTAGGATTATCACTATGGTTAATAAAACCACCTAGTGGTGTTCTTATCCACTCATTAACATAGTCATTCCAAATATGTGTTTCTCCAAGATAAACTCCTGCCTTCCACTCTTCTGTGGCATGTAACCCTAGTCTATTTATAGAACTTTTCTGTATAGTAAGTCCTTCCAATAGGGGTCTATAGTGATCTTGTCCAAATTTCATATTAGTGTATTAGTGCTACTATTAATATATAAGTTAAAAAATGTAACAACTGATCGACACCAATAAGTGTTCGTAGTGTTACTCCATTATAAAAAAGTTTATATTTTTGAATTATCTTACTCTTTGTCCAATCAATATGGTAGTGGGCTAGTCCGTCTATTAACGCACAAGCTACTGCTATATCTGGCTCGACAAAAAATAATAAAGTAAATAAACAAGTATAAAAATGAGTAAAAGAATGGAGCTTTCCACCTTTTAAATATAAGTGTTTATCTTTTCCCATATACTTTCTATTTAAAAAATAGTCAGCAAGGGTGTGTTTAAGCATTAAAGCTATTAGTATTTCCATAATTTTTTCATAATTTTTTTATTGGCGGTCTAACGGAGAATTGAACTCCGATTTCAAGCGTGACAAGCTTGTGTGGTAACCATTACACTATTAGACCATTGGTGGAGCTGATAGGAATCGAACCTACGACCTTTCGGATGCAAACCGAACGCTCTCCCTTCTGAGCTACAGCCCCTCTAAAGTTTGGTCTAATCTACCAAAGTTATATAGATGTATCTGTTCGTGATTTAAATAACTAATAAACTTACTAGTATTAAATCCATTCTTATTAATATATTGTATGCCTACTAAATTTTCTATAATATGCTTAAAACTTTCTGTTAATCCACATATTTTCATATACTTTAATAAGCCTTCAATAGAGCAATTTGTTGGTACTCCAGCAATTGTTTTATTTTCCCATGTGTTTAATAATTTACTATTAAGACATAATTGCGTTATGCCTTTTGAAAACTTTCCATACTTAGTCAAAAGAGTATGATTGAAAGATTCTTCTTGTGGATAAACACCACAATACATTTCAAAATCATATCTTTTAATTACACGATATACTTCATCTACTCCTTGAAATGCTCTTCCTTTTCGCTCACTTCCTCCAATAACTAGAACTTTGTCAATGCCAGCTTCTTTAGCTTTATCGAGTGCTATATGAAGTCCAGCTTCAGAACCTAAATTCCTAGCAGCTATATGAGGCATTGCCTTTGCTTTACCAGCAAGTTCATTTATGTCAATTGCTGCATTTATTACTTGACTAAAGGGTGTCTTAGGTAAATGAGTAATAGAAACAGTTGTTGCAGTATCAATTGCATACTGTGACATCTTTTGATTAGGTGTTTTCTCAACACTAATTTTCATCTTTTCTCCTTATTTATTAAAAGTATATCTAATTTCTGTTTGTAGTTTACTTTTATGTTCTAGTTGATTTTTAAATTCCCATTTCCCTTTAAATGTCCAATTATCTTTATTAAACTTATATCCTATTTCTCCAGATTCACCATGCTCTGACATGACTCCTGCTTCTATAAACATAAATCCTTTGTCCATCTTAAATTGGTAACCTGTTCTGAAATGATTTAAGTTTTTAACATAATTATCGTATTTAAACTCTACTTCATTTTTATACTCTATATAGGGAGCAGCCGCTAATTGCGACACCATACCTATTAGTAAAATTATTATTTTCAAATTTTTCTCCATGTGTCTTTTTCCTTCTGTGTGGATAAATCATATAGTACCCACGGTATACCTTCCCTATAAAGAACCCCTGCCCAAGTACAAGACTCGGGCACAGGCCTTTCAAGAGTGAAAGGGAAGGGGCAATCTTTTATCCATAGCACTGTGGCTATAATCTTTTTTTCCACTCTTAAAATTTTGTGGTATTTTAAATCCACTTTGTTCAATTTTTGTTTTACAAAAAAGTAACCTGTACTATCTATATAAAACTTTCCTTGATGATTTAGATACGAAGGAATATCTCGTAGCATATATTTTAAAGGATATATACTTTTCATTGGGCTCTGTAATCTTCTTAGCCCAAGAGTTTTTCCTGTCATATTTCTATCATCTAATACTTGATTTTCAATCCATAAAATACCATCAATAAGTTCTACATTTGAGGTATGAACTACAAATAATGGAAATTCTATTTTATCATATATCATACATCTTTTCAAACTTTCCGAAGGAATAATCATCTCCTACATCAAAGTCACAGCCGACTGGGCAGTTAGGGATTGACAGACCCCTATCCCGCTGAACATGCTCTCGTAGCAAATAAGAGTATGAATCTACGGCTGTTTCTTCTACTTCTGCAAGAATGGAGTCATGTACTAAAGCAAAAATATTTGCTTTAGAACCCCACGGCATCTGTTTTAATTCATTATGAGTATCTATAGCTCCCAATAAATTTATATCTGAAGCTACAGATTGAACTAAAAAGTTCATACCTGATCTAGCTTCATGACTAGCAACGCCTTTGTTATCCGAACGAACATTGGGTAACCGTCTTTTTCTTCCAAAGAAGGAGTATATAAACCCATTATCCATTATATACTTTGTAGACTGGTCTATCCATGCTCTAAGTTTGAAAAACTGTCGAAAGTAATCATCAATTACTTCTTGTGCCTCATTCCTACTAAAATACTTGCCACTATCTTTAGTGACTTGCTCTGATATTTTAGCTGGGCCTGCACCATACATAATACCAAAAGTTACAGCTTTTGCTGCCTGCCTTTCAGTAGGATAATCAGTTACAATATTTTCTACATCACCTGATAAGTTAAATACTAACTTAGCAATACTACTGTGAAAATTACCGCCTGATTGAAATACTTGTTGTAAGTTTTTGTCTTGTGCAAGTACAGCAGCGACATACACCTCTGCTGTTGTTAAATCCATTGCAACTATTTTATTGCCTGGCTTGGCTTTAATACACCCTTTTACAATAGGGTTGTCTCGTGGTATTTGTTGCATATTCATTTTACCACTAGATGATAGTCTGCCAGAGGTTGTACTATGTATGTTGAACCCTGTGCGTAATCTGTCATCTCTATCTAACTGAGGTAATATTTTATCTAAATAAGTATTCTTTATCTTTGACTTTTGTCTTATAGAAAGAATATGTTTAGGTATTGAGTGCACCTCTGCTAGTCCTTGTAAAACTTCTGCATCTGTAGAATACGCTCCTGTAGCTGTTTTCTTAGATGGTTTAAGTCCTACAAAATCAAATAATAAAGCTCGTAATTGAACTGTACTATTTGGATTAAATTCTTTTTCTTTTAATTTTTCAAACTTTTGTACTTCTTCAAAAGCATATAGTTCTGCTACTGCACAATCAATGTCATGTTGCATTAACTCTGTACCTTTAGCAAGTCTATCCCTATCAAAAGGAACACCAACATCTTGTACATCTGTTAAGAATCTACATGCTGGAATAAGTATATTTTCATATACGGATAAAAGCTTTGCGTTTTTCATAACTGCTGGGTATAGCTTTTCAAATACTAATAGAGTTACTACTGCGTCCATAGCAGCATATGTTTTCATTACTTCAAATGGAATTGAGTCCCATTGAAAGTCATCTTTAAGTATTCTATTAGCTTTTTTATAGTTAGCTATCCAATCTTGCATTGGTTTTTCGTAATCCCCATAAGGAGTATACTTCATTGCAAGTTGTTTTAATCCATGTGTGCCTGGTACTTCTTCTAAGCAATAATGAAGTAACATTGTATCATGAAAATTAGGAAACTTAAAATTAAAGTGATATTCAAAGAAGGCTAAATCAAATTTTGCATTATGAAAAACTACTTGTTTTTCGTTAAATAACTTTTGCATTAATTCCTCAACTTCATTATCAATAACATCAGTTACTATATAAGCGCCTTTATCTTTTTCATAAGATATACTAAATCCAAGCATATACCCATCTCTGGGGTATAATCCTGTGGTTTCTGAATCAAGTGCTATAAATTTATTAGGGTGTGCAAGTGCCTTTTCTAAAAACCCTTTAGCCTCTTCTACGGTATCTATGCCTAATGCGTTTTCTGAAGTTACTTTTTCTACTACTAAATCTCCACTAATATACTCTATAATATTCTTTTTGCTTTCGTCCCATAACGGCTTAGCTTCAGGTTTAAACGAAAGCATAGCAGGATTAATAGCTGGTAAGAATTTATCATCTATACATCTCCCACTATACTCAGTTATTGAATTTGCAGAAGTATAACTTTTAAGTGCCTCTGAACCTATGAGTATAACCCAATCATAATCGTCAATGTTAATTTCTATATCTACGTCAGCTTTAAGTACTTTCTTTTTACTTCTATCTGAGCATAGTGCATATCTATCAAATTCAAATTTATTATCGAATCTATCTATATAGTTAGTTCTACTTGGTTTAGTCTCTATTAGTGCAATTTTATTCATTATTATATTATATCAAATTTTAAGCGCCATGTCAAGAACTATATAACCTATCCCTCAAACTGGTAACCTTACTAGCAGCAAGACCGCCTGGGTCTATATTAGCTCCTAAGTTTACATTCCTAGAAATAAGTCCTACCTTATCTGCCATGATCTTTATGTTTTCTGCAGCTGATTGTCCAGCTTCATCCCCATCAAATACTATATCTACTCCATCTACATTCTGCATTTTAAGAATAGATAATTTATCTTCATCTATGTTCTTTGTTCCAAAGCAACATACTGAATTAGATAAACCCTTGTCGAAAAGATTTATCATATCAAAAATCCCTTCGACAAGAATTATCTTGCCTTTTATTGGTTTAACATTAGAGGGGAAAAGCGGCATAACGGCTTGGGGAGGATATATTAAGTACTTTGGCCTTTCGGTCATAGTCATATGTCTACCGTTAAATGCTACTACTTTTCCCGTAATGTCACGAATAGGAAAAACGATCCTGCCGTTGAAACTCCTATCATGATGTAAGAAGGCTTCAAAGTGTTTATATGTTTCGGGCTTTATTCCACGCCAGTTTCCCACATAAGGTGTGAACCCTATTGGAAAGTCAAAACCTACACTTGAACTTCTTGTTTCCTCTATTTTATCTTTTAGTTTTTGTCTCCTTATTTCTAAGAAGTTAGCTGCTGCTCCGAAGTGATTAAAGATACTCCCTCGAAACCCACAAGCAAAGCAATGAAAAATCCCTGTAAGATTATCTATTCTCATAGAAGGACTCTTGTCCTCATGTTCAGGGTTTAAACATTTGACTAAATAGTCTCTGCCAGAAACTTTAAAGTCTACATTTCTTTCTTGTAGTAGTTCGTCTACTCTCATTCTAACTCACTATTATCCATATTAGTATTATGAGAGTGTATAGTATTATTTCTATCATGTTTCCATTTTAGTTTTTCGCCTAAGTCTTCGTAATCGGTCATTTGCGTCCCTTGCCCATCAACTTCATGTGGGTAGTAGAGGCTTTTAAATACTACTTCTTGTAGTTGAAACCAAATGGCCACGGCTTTGTCAACAAGTTCCTTGTTTGGCCACAAGTAAAATACATTGTGGTAGTCTCCTAAAAACCTGTGGACTGTTATGTTTAAATTATAGTTTTCATCTATATTGTCTCTAATATGAGCTACCGCTCTTATTCTTTGACTTCCCGCTATAGGGTACCAGTTTTCCATACATAAATGAGGATTTTTAATACCCTCCATTAATATACTTTCTACTAGTGGTTCATTTAGCGGTACATTTCTTATATTGTCCTCAACTTTTGGTTGAGCTAATATAAAATTAGTTGTAATTGCTCTTATTTCAAAAGGGGGTACGGCTACTAATGACGCTGCAGTTTTTCCTATTCTATCGCTTGCCAATGTCAAACCCCACTTCTCTATCTGCTACCCATTGTGAAAATCTATCAAGTAAACTTTGTTTATTTAATTGATCTGTATACTCTGTCCAGACTTTTCCATTCTTTTTTGTTTCTTCATACCTAAAAGAGCCATTATTATATGCTATTGTTAAAAGTCCATTATCAGCATAAATATATTTAATTTCTCTTCCCCATTCTTCTGCTTCCATTTTTAGTTTATGGTCTCTTACTTCGTCATCATACTGCGTCATGTATATCTTCTCCTGTTGCTAAACTGTCTTTTAAATTGTCCCTATCTTTAGGGTTCATTGTTGACTGAGGGCCTATTTTTAGTGTTTCCCAGTCCATTACACTTGTGAATCCTTCCATTTTTGCACTTCTCATTTTTGTACAGTTGAATGTAATACATTCATCTTCTGGAGCCCATGTTTCAATAGTAAAGGCTGCATCTGCTGCATCAAGAATTCCTTTTGCAAATCTAGCTTCTCCTGTATTGTCTGTTTGAAAAGGAGAGAATACAGGTACTTCATATTCCTGAGCCATGCTTTTCAGAGTCTTACTTACTTCAATTTGCTCTGTCCAGTCATACTGTCCGCTTTTAGACGGCACATTTGTTCGTTTTACTTGGTTTATATAATCTACTATAATTACACCTACATCTGTTTGATTTATTTTTGATTCCAATTCTTTTCGTATTCGAGAAAGACTTAGTACAGGGTCATACACTACATCTATTTGTCTGTCTTTATTTAATTTATTTTTCGTAAGCGTACTATGAAAAGAATCAAAATCTCTATTATCATAGAATTCAGGTAATAAATCTACTCCGCCTTCAAATCTTCCTGCCCACCATTCTGCTACTCTATTCCACTCAACATTTGTCAAGTTCTTAGTAGCTAATCTACCTATCGGTATTCTTGCACCTAATGCACAAGCTCTTTGTAGAATAGCACGACTATCCATTTCTATTGTAAAATAGATGGCACTCTTACCTTGATTGTAAACATTATTAGCAATATTAACACAAGTAAAAGTTTTACCTGCCCCTCTACGTCCGCCTATAAGAATAAGATCTCTTGGAGAAAATTTCATAGTCTGGTCATAATCGTCATTTAATCCAAGCGGTAGATACTTTCTTAGATTTTTATCAGAATCAAATAGATTTATTGTTTTCATATCTTCTTCTGGTGGTTTCAAATCAACTCTATCCCCAATATCTAAAACTATTTGTTGTAGAGATTCTACATTTTCTTCAGCATTAGAAATGGCTACTGTCTTATCAATAAATGAGTCTAATTCCCCTAGGATTTCTACTTGGGTATATTCATTTTTTAAGTACTCGAGCAAAACCCAAGCGTCAACATCTACTTCGACTGCCTGTATTGCGTGTACTTTTTCTTGTAGTTTTCTATCACGAATGGATAGTTTAAGGTCTTCAAAAGTTGGGAGGTGATTGAAGTGTTTTAAATGGTTGGATATAACTCTAAACAGAGCCTGATACTCGCCAGGTAAATAATTCTCCCTTAGGCTGCCCCAAGTATCGAAATCTTCCTGTACTATAATCTGCTTCAGTAAAGCTGAAGTTAAGTTCAATGTATATCCTCCCAGATAAAAAGAAACGGGGGAGGATAGACCTCCCTCATCTCAAGATGAAATAAAAAGAATTAGCTAGATGCTTTTTCTTTTCTTGCTGCGCCATCGTAATCGGCACAAGTTAACCCTCTACGAGTTAGCATTGTTTTAACGCCTCTTACAGTTTTGCCAATTTCATCAGCAATAGCTTCAACAGTTAATTCACCGATGTTGCCATTTAGGTCTGCTAAAGGATCAGCTTTAGAACTGCCTTTAGTAACCTTTTGCTTAGGTATAGCGCCAATGTCGCCACTTCTAAGTAAGCTAAGAGCCTTTCCTCTGATAGAATTAACAGTTTTGCCTAGTGCCGCTGCAATTTCTTCAACGAAAGCACCATCGTTTACCATAGTGGTAAAAGTTGCTTCTTCTTCGGGAGAGTAAGTTCTAACTGATTCTGGTTTCTCAGCTGGTTTTACATGGGAAGTAAGTTCCATTGATAGGATTTTCCCTTGTATTGATTTAGCAGAAAATGCTCCACTCTCGAAAGAGCTTGCTATGTCTGCGTAAGTGTATACGCCACTGTTGTCAGTAACGAAGTTTGATAGAGTAGCTTCTTGATCATCAGAAAAAGTTCTGTGTGATACTGAAGATGCTAACTCTACATCGAATCCCATTTTTCTCAATTTGCTAGAAACTGATCTTGTAGATGTTTCTAATTCAACTGCTGCTGTAGCTACAGTTGCTTGAGAGATAGGGCTTTCTGAACCAACAAAATCTGTGAGTTGTTGTGTTCTTTCATCTGTCCATTTTGGTAATGCCATGATTATTTTTCCTCTATAAAGTCTTTTAAATTTGTTATTATTTGAACACCCCGTAATCGGGCTGCTTGTGTTTTTGCGGATTCGACCCCGCTTTCATTTATCAAGATATTTACATCTTTAGTCAAGCTACTCTTAACAAGAAAGCCCATTTTGTTTAAAACTTCTGTGGCTGCTGCTTTCGTTTTGTAAGACTGTAGTTTGCCTGAGATACATACTACTCCTTTTTCAGTTGTTTGTTTTTGGAGTGAACCAATTTGTTGCCATCTGAAAGGAAGTCTATCATACCCATTGGCAAATTCTTCTATTAACCAATCTAGTAAATTATCTGTTGCTGTTGGGCCGAGTCCTGCTTGTTTGCAAGTTTCTTCATTTATCTCATTAATATTTCGTATTACTGAGCATATCTTGTTGGAAGCAGTGCGTCCTATCAGCTTAATAGAGAAAGCTGGTAATAAGTCAACTAAGTCAACGTTCTTACTGTTCTCTAATTCTCTATGCAGTTTAACTGCAAGTTTCTCGGATTGAAGTGCATCTATCATCATTTCAAGAGGCAGTTCGTATAGGTCGTGAAAAGTTACTACTTGTAATTTTTCTATTGTGGCGGGTCCGAGTCCCTTAATTTTAAGAGTCCTTGCAAAATGCTCAAGTTTTCTACTGGTCTTTCCAGAGCAATCTGGATTATAGCAAAATAATTGATCCTTCACCCAACTTAGCTCTGTACTACAAGTAGGGCAGTGACTAGGCGGTGTTATCGTTTGCAGTTCTTCTCTCATTTCTATTTATATATTATAACAAATTTGGGTTGCCATGTCAAGAATTATTTTTAGGGAACTCCTGAAGAATGAGAGAATCAATTTTGAAACACTCAGTGTGACCTCCAAACCTAATTTTTGGTTCGTATTTGTCATGTATATATTGTTCATGTAAGTATTGTTCTTGAATCCACACATGATAAAGAGTATCAGCCCATGTTCGTTGAATACGAATATCGTATCCTTTAAAACCGCCACTACGCTTTATAATATGTCTCCAGTCTTTACCTGAAGCTATTCCTACTTTTATGCACTCTCTTTCATGAGTTTCCCTATTAACTAGAACTATTCCGTATAAAACACCTTCGCGGTCTTTTTCTTCGGGGTGGTTCTCGAAATAGGTTTCGTTATATTTACCTATGCTTGGCACTAATGAGTCCTTTTCTGCGAACCCAGTTCTTTAAATTCCTCTAGTAAATCTTCAAAGAAATCTGCATCGGGCATTTCTTCCATCATTGTACGAAAAAACTCTATGTTAGGTACTGTTTGCCCTATTGGTATTTTGGTACAGTATACTCTATATGCTTGCTCTAGCTGCCATTCTAAATATAATATCATGGAGTTGTTCCTACAGGACTTATTATTGCTGAAGTTACCCCTATAGTACCTGTTGTTGGAGCTGTCTGTCCAAAAATCATTGCTTCAGCTGCTTCTGGTGTTGACATTGGGGAAGTATTCCTCTTCTCATGAACTGGTGGAGTATTATCTTCACAGTCCGTTTCTCTAGCGGAAGAACCTATTACATTACCATTTATATCATAATACTTAATTACATACCAACAAATTTGTGAATATGCTGAAGGGTGTCTTTCCTCTGGTTCTACTGGTGTTTCAGCTACAACTCTTATAGCAATAAAAATCAATACTAAAGAAAAGCCTATAGCTATTGATAGTCTTGTTACTATACTTGATAATTGTTCTAAATCGTTGTCTTGCATTATAATCTCCTTACTATACGAGGGATAATTTCTCCACTTCGTATTACTTCTACTTGGCAGCCTATTTCTAAATTTAATCCTTCAATATGTGCCATATTATGTAAAGTTGCTCTACTAATCATAGCCCCATCTATTTCTATAGGGTCTAAAATAGCTACTGGAGCAACTACTCCTGACTTGCCCACATTCCAAAGAACATCAACTAATGTTGTCTCTACCCCTACTTGCCTTGTTTTAAAAGCATAAGCACCTCTAGGGTGATGAGCGGTATATCCCATGTCTTCAAAATGTTTATTACTATCTACGCGAAAGACTAATCCATCATCTGGAAATTCACTCCAATCGCGGTCTAATACTGTATTAATATAGGGATTAAGTTGTTTCAAATCTTTACTCCATAGTAAGGATTTGTACTTGTGTTGTACTCCATAAGCTATAAAGGTTAATTTTCTTTTACAAAATTCTTCTCCATCTTTTAAGCCAAGAGCTCCCGCCGCATAATTGCGAGCATTTTTATAAGTCTTGGGGGCTACTACTTCTCCTGTGATTTGTAGGATACTAGGTATATTTGGAAGAGATTGAGGAACTAGATGTACTAGATGTCTTTTCACATCTAAGCCTTCTTTTCCGTCTCCTCGAGTTAAGGCTCTATGTAATATTCCCCCTACATACAATAAGGACACCGCTGCTCCGTCTAACTTAGGAGTTACAACAACTGCGCCTTTATAATCTTTGAAGGGGGCGTTTTGTACTTCATCTTCAAATACTTTCTGAAGTGAGTACATTTGGAATAAATGAGGAGTTCTATTTCCTAGTTTAGTGCCGACTTCATCAAAGTCATGTATTTCTGCTAAACTATCAAACTCTGCGTCTGACATGATAGGTGTACCTTCATAGTACGCCGCTGATGCTTTTTGCAAGAGTGCATTTATTTTTTCCATGTATATATTATAACAAAATATAACATATAAGTCAAGAAATAAATTCAGTTAAGGTAAATTTTGTCTAGTATATCTTTGAAGTGTACTTCTAAAGTATCCTTCACTTCTGCTAAAGATAGTATCTCGACTAATCCCTCAAATAATGCTTTGGAGTTTTGGAAATCTAAGGACATAGCTAACCCGTCCTTACTAGGCTTGAATTCTCCATCAAAGTCTAAGTAGTATTTTCTAATATGTAAATACTCAGTGCCTCTGAATTCGTTTATTGTTAATCTCACTTGCTCAGTACCATCAGCATTTTCTGAAATTAACTTTTCATAAACTTCGGGTGATTCGTAAATCTTCATCGCTTGTTCTTAAGTATTGCACTTAAGGGAACAATGCTAGTAACATTGTCTGGTCTTAATAACCTGTATGAATCTGTATCCCAACAAAATAATAGAACCGTGTCTTTAGTTTCTTTGGCACGGTTCTTCTTATTTTGAATATATTTATTATTAAAGTCTAGTGTACAAACATTATACTTTAATTTTCGAGAATTGGTACTTCTGTATGTGATAACTGCGTCGCCACATTTATCAACTTGAGTTTTGAACTCGTCTTTTTTCACTAATATACTCCATTACTGTTAAGAAAACTCTTTCTTTTCAGTAAGGTAGCTTATTAGTTGTTTATTGCATTGATTACGCCTGCAAAGTAAACAGCAGCTTTTCCTGTCAATTTGTCAATGATGTCATCATCACTTTCTTGACCTGCATCAGATAAAGCACTTTTTAAAGTGTTCTGTGCATCTGCTTTGCTTACTCTAGCTGTTGCTGTACCACCATTAGATGATGAAGCTCTAGCTGCAGGAGTTTTCTTTACATATACACCAGCTTTTGTAAGAATCATTCTAACTCCATTAGGGCTTTCCCCTAATTGGTCAGCAATATCTTTTACAATTTCCATACTTGTGTCTGGAGTTGCGCTTGCGTCTACGTAAAGTTCAACGGCTTCGGCTTTACTTTCGTCAGTCCATGCCATCTTTCTTCTCCTTTTTGTACCTCGATAGCCTGGATAAGAACCAGTTGCTTCGAGTTGTTGTTGATAAAATCTATCTCCCATATTTATATTATACAGAAAATAAAGGGCGAAGTCAAGTACTATTTTTTAATTGTTCTAGTCTCTGCCTCTAATTCTTGAATGAATTGGACGCATTGATCGATATCGTGTCTAGTTAGTATCATTCCTTCTTTCATTTTTAAGTATTTTTTAAACGCTTCCGTTTTCGTTTTAACCTGCTCTATGCTATGCATTAGTACCCTATGGTGTCAAGATAATCAAGTTTCTCTTGAGCGTGTGCGGCTTTCTCTATCTGTGTATCGATTGCGGCAATAATATCGGGGTGTTCCCCAATCCCTACTGAGTTGTTCATATAAATTGCTATGTTTGCGTTTGCTGCGGCGATGTCTCCTTTATACTTAAGCTGTAATGCTTGTATTAAGTTGTCTCTCATTTGTTTTCCTGTGTTACGGAGTTTACATATCCTATACAGAAGCTTTTCCTTGCTTTATCGGAAAAAGCTACTTTGGGTATTAATGGGACTAGCAAAAATACTCCAATAGAAAATGCCATAAATCCTATTTTATTATAAATTAGCATGATGTTGCTAGGGTCTCTTACTCGTATCATTCTAATACATATCGAGTAAGTTCTAGCCATCATCATTACATAAGTTGCAAGGTACATTGCCCCAAGCATAGTCCATAGTCCCATAATGTTTTTTATTTAGCTAGATACTAGCGCCGTACTTTTCTAAGTGCTTTAGACTACCTAAGTCATAAGCTATTGCGTGGGCATTAAACCCACCAAATTCTATAAAGCCAAAGTAAGGACTTTCAAAATCTGTTAATTGTATTACATATATTTGGTAGCATTTACCACCATATTTTTCTTCGTAATTTGTAAACTGGTTATTTTCTGTTTCTTTTTTAATTATGGCTGGAAGGTCATATTTGGCACACCATACCTTTTCTCCTACCTCGAAAGTTTCAGATACACACTCGTCTGGTAAATATCCTATCTTGCTTCCTCCACCTTGTTCTGTTTTAGGTCTTTTTTCTGGTATGCCCACTCTATTAATTATATTTTTAACAAAAGTTGATGACCGATACATAGCTTTTGCAATCTCTGATATTGGGTGTTCATTTAAATACCACTCTATAGTTTGCGTAACTTCTGCGTCTGTAGCTTTTGTTCCTCTTAATTGTGCTTTTCTAGCGGCTCTGTAATCCATAGTTTCTCTATGTTCTACTAGTATTTTGCTTAATCTCGTAGTATTATAACTAATATTAAGCATTTCGCACGCTTCTTTCTTTGTTATAGGAGAGTCCTCATTAAGTGCCTCCCATACTTTTTGTAGTGTTATATCGTCTAGTTTTTCGTGAGACTTAGCACGAATTCCTCTTGCTACCATTATTCTATATTTAGTCTTTTCTTTAATACAGCGATTTGTTCTTGCTGTAATTTGTTGGGTTTATCAATTTTTTTAAGTCTATCGAGTGCCCCTTGACGCCTCCCCTTTATGTTTTTATTTCTCCATGCATTTGTCATTATTCGCTATCCAACATAAGTTCATTTTGATATGTTACATACTCATCTTTTTTCACTTGTTCTAATTTACCTAGAAGTATAACTGCGTAATGAATTATTTTCATTAAATCTTCTTCGTTTCTGCCTTCTTTTTTCCCAAAACGCTGAGCATACTTCATTATATTACCTATACAAAAGCCTTCACCATGTTCTGCAGCAAAGATTACATCTGTTGCTTGTATCTTCTTACTTCCATAATGTTGACTATAGGTTTTATCTATATATGATTTAACATTGTTTAATACAATATCTTCATTGAACCCGTATTTTATGTTTGCCACTATTATTTCTTCTTGTTTGGCATGTGAGGAGATTTCTTCTCTTTATAGTCATGATACTTGTTAGATATCCAATCTCGAGTTTCATAATAAATATCTGATTGTAATATAAATTGAATTAAAAGTATCCAGCCCACTCCTGCTAGTAAATACTTAAATAATGTAAAAGGCAATAAATAAATTTCTATCATTATATGTCCCCTTCTGCTCTTTCTTCGCTTCTGGTAGCTTCAAAGCCGTTTGGATACCTTTTCTCAAGTTTATTTATATTTTCTTCCATTACTTGCTGAGGTGTGTACCCTAGTGCTGTGCAACCTTGAACCCAATACCATAGAACATCTCCCAACTCTCGTTTGAGATGGAATCGTTCGTCTTCTGTAAAAGGTTTGCCTTGAAATATTATTTTCTTAACTACTTCTGAAAACTCTCCTGATTCGGCTTGCATGCCTATAGAAGAAGTGAGTAGCTGTGAAAATTCTACAGAAGTTGTTATATCTAATTTCAATAGTCTATCGACTAGAGCTAATGTATTTAGACTTTCTTCTGATGTAGTTGATAGTACGAATTTTCCGTACTGATTAAATTGTTTTTGTTCTGTTTCTGTCATTATGTCCTATTTAATGTAATCTATTATTATAGTTATAGTAATTCCATAACCATTTGTCTATCCTGTCTTGACTCCAATCTCTTGGAAAAAATACTGATACGAAAGGTTTATCTCGTAATACGACTCTCATAGCTAGCCTCTGAGTCTAACCACCATTCGGGTCGTCCTCTAAATTTCCACTCTGCAAAGGTTGCTTTGTCTTTGTGGTAGAATCTTCTATATGCTTCAACAGCATCTGATCCCTTGAGCCCATCTGGCATAGCCTGAGCAAATGCTGTGAGTCCGATGCGAGGTATGGCGTACTCTGGTAACTTAAGTATGACGTCATGCACAGATTTGTGGCTTTTTCCATATCGAAAGCCGTACTCTTCATTGAGTGCGAGGGCATAGCAGTATAACCATTCATAGTTATCAAGGCTACACCGAGCCCAGATAGTGCAAGGGTGGTTATACATAGTAGGCAGGTAAGGAAAATCTCTGATTTCATTACTCTTTGCGTTTTTGATAATTTGCCATTCATTTGATTCTAGTTTTCTTGGTGTGTGTCCTAAGTATTTATTTATCCAATGATTAGTACATAACATTTGAGCGGCTTCTAGAGGCATCTTTACTATATGCTTGTCTACATGAGCTTCTGCACACTTGTCTATGTTTTCATCAAGTATAAAAATATTCATAATGATATTATACTAAATTTTAAGGGCTGTGTCAAGAACTATTTTGAGTTAATCTTATCTTTTGCAGTTCCTGCGTATAGTCCAAACCAAGCTGCACCTGCTCCTACTACTATCGAAATCAACCCTGATTGCTCAAATGATGGTACTTCTAAAGCCATAAACCAAAGTGTACATTTGTACAATAGTACCATGTATATACTTAGAAATGCTCTAGGGAATAGCCGCCATGCGTCTATCATTTGAGAAAACCATATTACCTTTTGCCAAGGATTATCTGGCTCTCTTTCGTTCTCCATTTCCATTATTTTTGCTTTTAGTTCCCCTATTTCGGAAACCATTGCCATGAATTTATTAAGGTCTATCTCTACCTCATTACGGCTCATGTCACCGCTAAACTGTTCGCTAGGTTGTGCCATGCTCCAATTTCTCCTTTCTTTCTCGAAGGTCAATTAACTCGTCCTCGAGGCTTTGCCATATTGAAGGGCTTTTAGCGACTTTTTGTTGTCCTTCTATTGTCCTAATGGCTATAAGTAAATTGTTTATTGTGGTTCCCACCATTCTTTTCTCTCCTTACTTGTTCATGGTATAATCTGGCGACGTCCCATGCTGTGCTATCACTTATTTGATAATATTCTACTAATATCTTAACTGCTTGTGACGGCATATATGATTGTTCTGTTATTAAAGTTTTATACAGCTTAAACTGTTCTGGCTCTTCGTCCATTAATCTCCTGTTTGATTGTGTAACTGTCTATACTTTATCTAAATCGTCTAAAAACTTCCATTTCGGATTAGACCTATCGATAGGCTCAACTTCTGTACTATATATTTTATTTGTTTTGTACTTAAAATTGCCTTCCCGTAATGCTTGAGGTAGCCAATCCTTAGGATCGCCATCTTTTACATCTGCGGAAAAAGCTACGGTTATTATATAATCTTGGGTAATCATTTTACTAATATTTCTTCTCTCCAAATATTTCCAAATTTATCTACATGAACCCACTGTTCTCCTGGCTTAAATAAATATTTAGGGAAAACTTTTGGTTCTTTTTTAATATTTTTCATTTTACTACTCCATGATTCTCTATGAATCCTAATACTAATGAATCTTTGAATTTGTCCATATATTCATGCTCTTCATAAGTTATGCAGCCTGGTGCTTTGTTTTCATCACAATGGTCTAGCCATAATCTTCGGCTATAACCTTCAAAGTCACTATACCATTGTTTCATGTCTGTCCAGCTACGATATTCTTTTATTTCGTTTATCCAGTACCGACCTTTATAAATATTATGTTCCATAGACTTAGCCATTTCTAAGTCATCTGATTCATCATATTCTGTTGGGTGAGTTATAGGCTCTAAGTTACTTTGCATCTGTTCTGATACTGTTGTCTTTTTCATTTTCTTCCTGCTGTTTCAATTTTGTAAATGCTTCAGCAATATATTCTTCTAGTGTCATTCCTCTTTGTATAGCGTGTTCTCCGCATTTGACCAAAAAGTTATCTGGTACTTCTATTTCTTTTCCTTTATATTTAAATTTCACTAAATAAGTTTGCTTCTGCTTTTCTTCTCTTAATTAATCCTTCTAGAACTTGTCCACCTGCTTTATTCCATCGTTTAATTTCGATAGGTACTGCTTGGTAGTTTCCGTTATTGAGTTCTTTTAAAAGAGTGCTTTTTCTGAAGTTGGTGGGGCCGAGGTTGTATACCCATACTACTAGGGCATCAAACTGGTTTTGATTTAGGGGGACTGTTACTAGGTCATCTACATAACTTTCATACTCTTTGAGTTCGTCAAGTAACATTTGTTCTGCTTGCTCTTGAGTAATTGTCATGCCTTCGTACACACCTTTAGTGTGCCCATATCCTATAGTCCACACACCTACAGAGTCCTGATAAGCTACGAGTTTGCAACCTTCATAGAACTTTAGTAAGTCTGTTCCTTTATATCCTAAATTCATTAATATGTATCCTATTATTAGTAGTATAATTACTACCCATTGTAAAAAATTGTTCATATGGTAAAGCTTTCGCCACAACCACACCTGCTTGTTTCCATACCATTCGTAACAGATATTTCTTCATTAATACCTTTTACCTCCCAATCAACTACTGCGTTAGCTAGTATTTCATGGCTATGTATATCAACTGCTAATATATTTTGGTATAATATATCATTGGAATTATTAGGGTTATCCTCATAATTCAAATCATACTTATATCCTCCACATCCGCCACCTTTGACGGAAAGCCTCGCGCCCCAACTTCCTGCTGAGACGCAACGCTCTTTAAGTTTTGATAATGCTTTTTCTGTTATTATCATAACACTTGTCTTTATAACCAATTAAAGTAAGGCCACATTACTATATATGATAAACTAATCATGTATATAGTGAATGTTATTCCTATACAAGTATTCCCGTTTGGGCAATACTTATCTTTAAAGTCTTGAACCGCTTGCAGACTAACATTGCGATTCAGGAATCGTAATGCTCTCTGCATTTTGTTTCTCCTATTAGCCGATACTTATTGTTCTCGGCTTTTCTGACTCAGGGGTGTTAACCTTGAGATTTATTACTAACAATCCGTTCATAAAGCCTGCTTCTGCAACCTCAACCCAATCGCCAAGAGTAAACACTCGTTTAAATGTTTTTCCGCTAAGTCCCTTGTAAATATACCTTTCTTCAGCTTTTGTCTCTTGTTTTTCCTTACCTTCTATAGTAAGTGTGTTTTTGTGTTGTTTTATGTCTATATTATCTTTCTTCCAGCCAGGAAGTGCCATTTCGATTCGGTAAGCCTCTTCGCCTACGGCAACCAAGTTGTATCTTGGATAATTAGTCACAGGGAACTTTTCGTTCCTATTCGCTAGTTCGCTATGCAAACGGTCAAAACCGACAAATAATTTGTCGAAGTCATTAAAATTCAATGCTGCTAATCCAGTCATATCTTTTCTCCTATTTTCGTGTCCTTTCGGCACACACTGTGCAGTCCTTTCGGTACTACGGGTTAATTTAAAGTCTGTGCAAATCCCGTCCACTGGTGGAAGTGGAACTCCTATCCTCGCCCTCGGAAAGCTTTTAATATTGTTTCCTACTCGTGCCAGACATAATGTGAGCTTTTGTTATTGCTGACCTCACGAACAGCTAAAAATCATATAAAAATTATAATTTTCACACTATAATTATAACAAAATTACACCAACTTGTCAAGAACTATTTTTCAGTCCTCATCTAGCTCTAATAGGCCTTCTTTCGTTAGGTGGTCTATTGTCTTACTAATACCATGTCTTTTGGCTATTGTCCATGTCATATGGATTGCAAACCCTAGAAATAGTAAATAATATATATCAAATTCTGTAAATAAAACCATTCCATTTTTCCTGTTTAAATTGTTTATAGATTGCCCGTCCATAATTAATGTTAATATATCTATTATAACAAAATTTTGAAGCCGAGTCAAGAATTGTTTTCTACTTATCCAAAAATAGTTCTTGACATTCGAGGTTAATTTTAGTATAATAGAGATATGGAAAAATCTCAATCAAGTAGATGGAGCGACAAAGAAATTCGCCTACTAAATCAATGGTATGGCGATATTAGTATAGAAGAAATGAGCACTATGGTGGGAAAATCACACAGTGCCATTAGAGCTAAAGTCCACTACTTAAGGAAGCGAGGCTGGGCATTTAATACCACGCGAAGATAGGAGAACATCATGAACGGAAAGGTAATACCATTTCCAAAAGTATTTATGACTACAAAAGATAGGTCAGATATACTTGTAAACGATATTTCTTTAGAACTACTACAGTTACTAGAGGAATACAATATTAACACTACCAGCGAAGATTTCATCTTCGACATGGCTTGGGTTGTCAAATTTATAGAGGTAATGATTGACAATTCGCTAGGGGTACACAATCCACTTAGCAAACATATACGACAATTCGTACCAAAAGAATATGAGGAACAAAAATGATAATTACAACTTTGATAGAATGTTACGCACTTTCAAGCGTAATGTACAAAAGTCTGGAAAATTAGAAGAATTCCGAAACAAACAGTATTACAAGAAGCCCTCTGAGAAACGGCAAGAAAAAATGAACGCTGCTAAACGCAGATCAGCGCAGACCCAGAGAGCCAATTCACTTCCACCTCGACCAAAGTGGCGACTATAGCCCACAACAAACCTTTTCCCTACTTAAAAATTACACTTTTTTATGTTAACTTCGAAGCCCACAGCTCGGAGAATCAATGACATGAGCAAAAATGCGATTTGCAATTTTGTTAAAAGTGTGATATAATAATAACATAAATTGGCAATAACAAAGATAGCTACTGTTTATAAAACTCAACAAAACCTAGACAAAGAGTTCCACTCGAGAGACAGCTCTCCCTCAGGAGAGATGGCTCGATGACTGGAATCTCTCTTTAATTGTTGTGGTTTTTATACTATTAAATCAATCTATTGTACTATTTGAATCAAACAATGGTATAAACTAACGCCAATTTTAAGATAAAAGAGAATTGCTACACCTGCGTCAACTTTTTGAACCAACTTTGTTGCATAACTTCTGCCAACCGAAAATATATTTTAACAAGTTAATGCACTATGTACTAAACTTTACCTAATTTCCCCCTAGACTACTATACACCCGTTGCGGTTTGGTGTAAACGATATACACCCGTTGCGGTTTCGTTTAAGAAATGGCTCCCCGAGCTGGGCTCGAACCAGCGACCCATTGATTAACAGTCAATTGCTCTGCCAACTGAGCTATCGGGGAATAATTTTGATATAATACTAGAATTAGTATTACTTTTTAGAATTTCTCTTTAAATGTCCTTAGCCCCATATATTTTCCATCTTTCCAGATGTATATAGGTTTTGCTACATTATATGGGTTTACACCATTGCCCACATATTTAAATTTACTAGAAACGCAACTAGGATTTATGTGGACTAAGTATCTATCTACACAAGTTACTTGTTCTTCTGCATATTTCTCTATCTCCTCATAAGTTCCTAGCACGAATTCTCCATTATCTAGTTTTGCTTTTTCAGTCCCTGTAAGCACTCTGACCTCCATCAATTTCCATAAATTCATCTACGCTTAGCGCCTCTGATTCTTCTATCCATTGCCCCGATATTTCTTCTTCCTGTATTTCGGTTTCAGTAACCTTTACAGTATCGTCCATTTCTCCAGCACAATAATCATCTAACATATCCTCAGCTTCTTTTTCTGTTTCAGCTATGAATTCTAGCGTTTCTATTGTATAAAGTGTTTTCTCCACTTTAGCGATATATTTTTTGTGCATGTGTTCAGCCATTTGTTTCTCCTACATTATCAAATAAATATTTGATTGCTTGTTTCGGAGCTTTTTCTAGCCCCATAAGTTTACTACTATCCAAATTTAATCTAAGTGCTAGATTCATTATTAATTCTGCTTTTGTAATTGGCATTTCTCCAGTTTTTGTAGTATATACTGCTTTTTGGTACACGCCTTCGCGTGATAACTTACCAATTATAGATTTTACACTCTTATTAAGTTCTTCCGCTAGTATATTTACTGTGTCTCTGTTGGGGCTACCTTTATATGTTTTTACCATATAGCCCACTTGTTTATCCGTATAATTTGCTGTCATTTAAGTTACTCCTATAACTATTAAAACAAAAACCACCCATAAAAGTATTATTATTCTAGGGTCTTCGTTCCACATTACTTGTAATAAAGGTTTAAGCCTAAGAAAGCTTCTCTTACGCCACTATCTTCTGAACCAATGTCAATCTTAGCATTGCCTGCACTGCTTGCTATCAACTGAGTTTTACCACTAGCTGAGGGCCCAAGCTCTTTATTCGTATCTATTTTGATGGTTAAAATGCCATCATTCATTTCGTAGCTTAAACTACCGTTTTTTCCTATTTGTTCCATTAATCCTCCTCTGGATTGTCGTCTATGTTAAAATCTGGGGTAAATTCAAAATCATCTCCCCATTCGTTTGTGAACTCTATATCTGGCCCTTCCAGCTTATAAAGTATTGCTAATTCTTTGAGAACTACCCCAATTTCCTCAGCATTTGCACTTATCACTTTTTGCAAATGTTCTATGTCTGCGTGTATAAAAGAAGTTTCAGTTTCCAACTCTTGTAATTTAGCCTCTAGAATCTTTATTTTGGACTCATTCTGTGGCTGATTAGGGAATTTTATTACATTGCTTACCATAACTTCCACTTTGTATCCTTAGCGTTTTCTAGGTCAGCTACTTCATTCTTTAATCTAGCTATTTCTCTTTTCCTAAAAGCTATTTCTTTATCTGCTTCAGCATGTTTCCCAGCTTTTAGCCACCACTTTCGTACTAAGTCCCATGCGTCCTCGGGGTCTAAGACTTTGTAGCCTTTAACTATATATTCCATTAAGTCAGTAATTACAATTTTTCCGTTTTCTACTTCAATACTTAATGAAAAATCTTCTGCGATATCTAAAAGATTGCCTCTTTCGAGGATTTTACATATATCAGCAGGTACTACTAATATTTGGTCTGTATAATTATCATTTGTTGCCATTAGCAAACTCCTCCGCTGTCATAGCGAAATCTATATGAACCGAACTATCTTTACAGTCGTGGGCCTTTGCCCATTTTTCTGCTCTTTCATAAACTTTATCTCTGAATTCTTCTTCGTCAATACAATTTAAAATAATATCTTCTTGCTTATCAAAAGACATAGTTATTTGCCCAATCCATTTCTGTCTACCTATTACTTTGTCATGACCATCTCTAACGACTCCGTCTCGTTGGCTAACTTTTAGTTGTTGCATCTGCCATATAGCTCTTGCAGCTTTACTTGTTTCATTTACTTCCATACTAGTTTCACTCCTCTTCTTTGCAGTTCGTTTGTGCACTTTTGTCTTACTTTTGGTTTAGTTCTATCACTATTAATGGCTTCTAGTAAAGTTGCTTTACTTTGGCACTTAATGTAAAAGTGATTCCATTTCGTAGTTTTAACAGCCGTATTCATTCTCCCAAAGGAGTTTTTACTGTAAGCTCTTTCGCTTTGTTTAAATTTAGTTGGCATTTCTTGTTTTCTCCTGTAATTCTACACCGATTAAAAATTCTATTGTTTCTGCTACTTTTGGTTCTGTTTTAACCAATAGGTGAGCAACCCCTGTTATTTGTTTTACACTCATAGAGGCTAAGTACTCCACTATATGTTTTGTACTGTCATCTATAAGTTTACTACTATTCGGCATTTTGTGCCTCCTGTAGCTTTCTGATTGGCTTCATATGTCGTTCATATCTAGCGTCTTCATCTACTTTTGTAAATAAAGGGCATACAGCTTCTGCATCTTCTTTAGCCATAATAGGGTCTAACCCTACAAGCTGAATAGGTACATCATACTGGTCAATCGTTAATTCTTCTTCTGGCTCTGCGAATTTTCTTTTTATCAAATTCCATAGCCTTCTACTCCTAGTTCCATGAGAGTGGTTATTAAATTTTCTTCTGTTTACCACTATATTCTCCTTACGCCTTCTGCGTATTCTCTTTCTTCTGGGTTTATCTTTGGCTCTTCTATTTCCGCTTTAGGGTCTACTACTATTCTAGCTGTCCCATCACTATAGCCTACCATCTTTCTGCGCTTGATTTCTTTTCTAGCGTCTTTTCCAAATTTATCTTGCCTGTCTCTAAGCATTTGTAAATCTTTGTCTGTTGTACTTAATAATAAAGTCATTTTGCTACTCCTGTTCTTCTGTGTTATTTTGTTGTTTACGAGAATATTTAGTCCTATCGCGCATTCTACAGGCACGATTAAATCTCCGAGCAAATTTTGCTACGGGGTTACGATTTTTTCTCTTAGGATTTTTAGTTCTCTTTTTCATATATCTATTATACTACGCTTTCAGTGAATTGTCAAGAACTATTTTTTACTAGGCATAAAAAAACCCCGCACTCTGGCGGGGTTCAAAAATGTTGATTATTTAGATTGGCGGGTGAGTAAATCCTTCAGCCGTCTGTAGGGGATTAGGCTACTTACTACTTGAGTTCTCGTTAGGGCTCAGCGTCATGAATTCGCATTTTCGTCCATTTATTACTGCTCTCGTAGATTTGTTATGTTGCACTATTAATGCTTGCATTGTATGTTTAAGTAGTTCGTATGCTCTTCCACTTGTCAATTTATTACTCGGCTTATACACTCCGATGTTTAGTACTGCCCCCTTCATTTGCAATCACGCAGGTACTAGATGAACTCTCGCCGTTCTCGGATTCTCACTCGAGAGTGCTCCTTCCGAAGAGTTGGCTATCCTCTATGCTCTTAGAGTTCTTACCACAGGGTTGGTTTGATAGCTTAATTAATTTTACTACTTGGTGTCCTTCTCACCCATGCATTATTTAACGACCTGTTCTTTCGGGTCGGAACCAGGCTCATATTTTTCCTGCCTTCCTAGTCACAGACAGCTGTCTCATACAGCCTGCCGAGACGACAGACTGTATCAAGGTATGATGTAGTGTACCACCCTGCATAGTGATGCTTTGTTTTACATGAGGCTCAATCACTGCGCGCTCTGACTCATGGTTTGTTATTTGAAGGATTTATCACTAGTGCGTGCTAGATTTACTACCCCTTTTCCGAGCATTCCGCTCCCGAGATGTTATCGTGGCATCTACGGCTCAATCACGACCCAATTTCTAGGCGGGACACCTACTTACCAATGGTAATGCTGGTAAGCGCAATAATCGGGAAGAAGAAGCGTATTTAAAGGCTAGGATTCCGCGTCTACACGCGACACCATTATTGCTCTTTCATAAAGCCCGAAGGCTATTTTTTACTTTTGGTCTTTTTCTCAATTTCTGTATATATTATACTAAATTTTTGAAGCTGTGTCAAGAAGTTTCTTAAGATTTGCTTAAAATACTTTTTGGGAATCTGCTAGGGAATCTCACGATTAACCCTAGCATATCCTTTGGGACTTAGCTTAATATGTCAACTAATTTTTGTAAATCAGCTTTACTAGCTTTTACTAAAGTCGGTAATTCGATGCCGAAGTGTACATTAATCTGAGCAACAAGTTCAGCTTTGCGAACAACTGGCTCACCTGATTTGGTAACCTTTGGTTGTGCGATGTATACGCCTTCTCTTGATAACTTAGCTATTATGCTTCTTACGGATTTTCCGAACTCAGCGGCTAGTGCTTCAACAGTATCTCTGGTAGGGTTAGCTTCGTACATTGCTGTCATTTGCTCTACCATTGCGTCTGTATAATTTTTTGCTCTTGCTACTTCTGTCATTGTTTTCTCCTGCGAAAATTGTGTTATTAAATTTTGTTTATGGTATTATTATATCACGCTACCAGTTGCGTGTCAAGGGTTAGCTTATGCTAGAGTAAACCCTTTGCCTCTAGAGCGATTGCGAAAATCGCTAATGTTAGAAAAATTACTAGCGAGTAAAGTATGGAATACTTATTCCAATGTTTCGCTATTTTGTATTTCTCGTAATTTGTCATTTATAGTATCTATTATATAGAGCGTAATCAGTGTTGTCAAGAATTATTTTAAGATAGCACTCATTATTTAACGCCAGCGAACTCTCGGGGGCCGAACGCGAAATCTCGAAACTTCGTTTCAAATATCGCAAAAAACGAAAATTCCTCGGCGGGTGTGCGTAAATCTTCCCGAAACTTCGCATAACCCCGCATAAGCTATTTCTTGACATTCTGTCCCCGCTATGGTATAATATCCAGGGTGGGAAGGGGGATATCCTAGATTTAGTACTCGCTCGCACGCTCGCGCGTAATTTCATGTGTTTACTACTATGCGACGCTACGGCGCAGCCGGCATTAATTTCATTTGTTTACTACTGTGTGTTCGGCGCGCTCGCTGTGAAAAGTGAAACAGTCGCTATAGGGAGGCGTCCCAAAGTGAAATATATTTAGCCCTCTGAGAGGTTAATTTAGGAAAAGTGAGATAGTTAGCGTCTCATTTTAGACTGTTTTAAATTATTTCACTATTCGCGTAAGAAAAGACTTGACAAATCGTAAAAAGCGTGGTATAATGGGCGCCGCCCAAGCCTAAACGCAAAAAACCCCGACACGGCTTGGCTCGTTCGGGGTTGTTTCGGTACTCGTTTTAGGAGAGTAAGCCTTTGACCATTTCTAGTGCTTCAATGTTAGCTCTGCTAAGGGATTGTGCTATTTTAGGGTCTACGCCTTTGGCGATTATCTCATTGATGAGGGCTTTTTTAGTTGGTCTCGCAACTTTTGCTTTTTCTTGTTTCATGTCTTTCTCCTGATTAACTACTATTATATAGAGCCAACAGGGAATTGTCAATAAGAATTATAGACTTGGCTTAAGATATATTTGATGCCACGCGCAAGAAAGTACTTGACTTTCCCTCCCCGCTGTGGTATAATGGCGCTGCCGCGCGTAGACTTTAAACTTCACATTTGCACTTTGTTTGGCGCGCACGCCACTTTTAAACTTCATATTTGCACTTCCTCTCTGGCGCAGGCGGCACGCGTAATTTCATATCACCACTACTTCGGCGCGCTTTGGCGCAGCGCGGATGAGAATGATTATCATTCTCATTTGGCTTTTTTCAGGCAAAAGAGAATCCCCTGAGGCTATTAGGGGCATTACCATTACGAAAGCTAAGTCAGTTTAGCTTGCGTTGAGCATACGAAGAATCAATTCCAAATTTTGGATATTGGTTCTTTCAAGAGATACCATGTTAAACTCACCGCCACCTAAAAGTGGAGAATCAGTTTCCATGATATTTCTTATAAGCTCTTTTTTGGATTTTGCTTTCGCTTTTTCCATTTCAGGCTCCGAAGAATTGTTAAACATAAGGGTATTATAGCAAAAAAACGCAGACCTGTCAAGCGAAAAAGCGAAAATAAATAAATTATTTTCCTTGACATTTCCGAGCGGCTGTGTTATAATCGGCGCTCCAAATGAGAATCATTCTCATTTGGCTTTCTTGTTTTTTTGGGCTTTTTTTGGTGGCTTATCTCGTCGTGCTTTATAATTTGGTATAACCAAATTATAAAGCGTGTCGGCGTATTTGTCAAGCATTTTTCGGAAAATAAATAAATTATTTTCCTTGACATTTGGCAAAATTCGTGCTAGGAATTTTTAACCTGTGGCTCGAATTAATGCGTCTAAAAGTTCAATTTTTCCTGTGTCTTTTTGAACCACATTCCAAGAAGGGCAAGTTGAAAACATAATTTCTTTTGCGTTCGTAATTGCTTCAAAATAATCAATCGCTAGAGCGTCAGAGGGAGAATATTTATAAGGCTTATTTATTTTTCTGTTTTCTAAAACGATAGCTTGTCTTTCTTTAGAAATTGAAATCCAATTTTTGTATATCTCAACATTTTTTTCTGTAAGCATTTTATTTTCCCATTTGGCAACCTTTCGCATATGATTAATATATTGTCTTTTTGTGCAATAATTAAAAACAGGGTGAACCCATGAGCGTGTGTGCCACGACCTATCATAAATAACAACCTCTGATTTTTTCGGCATGATTTTTTCATAATCAGAAAGCCATTTTTTCATGCGTGTTTTTGTCGGCATACCTTGATGACGATAAACAAAGTTAATATCATTTTTAATTAGTAGCTTGACAAAGCCACCTTTTCCAGAAGCGTCTCGACCTTCCAAAACAAAAGCGATTTTTCTATCGCCTAAGTTTTGGATATTTTCTTTTAGCATTTCGATTGAATTTTTCATAGTACCCAGATTAAAGTTAGTAAAGGAATAACAACCCAAATTATAAAATCGGTTGTTAGTGAATATCTGAAATATAGTTTTTTCAGAAAATTAGTTGCGACAGTTTCAGTTCCAATTTGAAAATCGAAATTTTCTTTTTCTAGGATTTTACAAGCTGTTTCAAATTTTTTGACATCTTCGGAATTGTCAATTTCAAAGTTGGTTTTTATTGTTAGTCTTTTTGTTATTAATTTTTTCATTGTTTTATTTTAGCATTAAATGGTCTTGATGTAAACAGTTAATTCCAATTTTTTGCATTTCTTTTTGAATTATTTTGTTATCATCAAACATGATTTTTTCCATGTTTTTAAATTGTTTTAGATTGAAAAGTCTTTTCAGTTTTGCTGTTTTCATTTCAGCGTCGGCTCTGTGGTCGCCATTTTTTCTGCAAAGAATAGTTTTTGCTTTGATTCCATGATGAGCCAAAAAGTCAAAATCTGCTTTGCTCATATTTCTAGCTGTGCAAATCCAAACATTTTTATTTGCTTTTATTAATGCTTTCATAAAATCGGCAAGTGGCAAAAGTGAATCTTTGAAAATGTTTTTTCTTGTGGAATCTGAAATCCATTTTTCAAGGTCTAATTTTCCTTCGGCAGTTCCTGTGAATCTGTGCGAAGAATCAATGACAGTTCCGTCAAGGTCAAATATGTATAATTTATTTTTCATAATGTAATTATATCAAAAAAAGCAAGACCTGTCAATAAAAAAGATGAAAATAAAAAAAATAAATCGCTTGACATTGGGCGGCTTTTGTGGTATAATCGGCGCCTCCAAATGAGAATCATTCTCATTTGGGGTTTTTATTTTTTGGGGTCTTTTCGAGGCGTGCTTTATAATTTGGTATAACCAAATTATAAAGCGTGTCGGTCCAAATGTCAAGGGTCTCAAGGAAAATAAATAAATTATTTTCCTTGACAATCTCCTCTATTTATGCTTGCGGCTCATTCATGAAATCTATAGCTTCCTATAGATTCCATTAATAAGGCTTTTTGTATATAGAGCCATCTCGTTTTCTCTCCCACGCCATAGGCATAGGCGCAGGTGATTTTTTAAAGTGTCTAAAACCTAACGCTAGATATTTCTTTATCTTAGGCATTCCACCCTTGACATAGAACCATTCAGAACCACCATTAGATTTAACGCCAGTAGTCCTAGAGTTCTGACCTTGCCATTTCTTTTGATAGCCTAGCTTAGCGAGATAGTATTGTATTTGCCATTCGATAGAGTAAGCGTCATGTTTAGAAGCTATCTCTATAGTGTGTAATACCTTGAGCCTATGGTCTAAGCCATATTCCTTTTGTATAGATGTCTCTATATCATAACGCCTATGGTGTATGTCATTGGCTACACCTATCTTATGATAGGGTTTCTTATTACATTTCATTATGTATAGTGTAGTCATTAGTCTCTTGCTCCTGTCATTATAACCAGTGATAAGCAAAGGCTAGAAGCAACCGAAGTCAATACCAATAGGGCAATTTCAATAACCCATATATCAGTATATCCGACATCTTCAAAGCATAGCACATTATTCTGTGCAGTTAATATTACCATAGCTTGCATATAAGCTATGAACCCAAATGCCACCATTCCCATTGATGACGCAATCAATATAGTTTTATTTAACATTATATTATTATCCTTATTAACATAGAACCATTAAGAGCCAAGCCAATTAAATTACCTATGGTATAAACCATATCGCCCTGTTTCCACGCTCTGTATTGGTAGCATAGCAACCCAAGACATATACCTGTGGGCAATGTCCAGTGTGGCATGATACCATTATAATGCGAGGGTAACAAAGAAACCTGTACCAAAAACATACCAAGATAAGCGACCTTATCTTCAAAAGATATTTTTGTTTTAATCTCAATATCGTTAATGAGATTGGCTCTGTGAGAAGCCAAGATTTTTTGTTGTCTAATTGTTTGATTCATAATAATTCCAGTAAAAATGGGGGCTGAGTAATGGCAACCCCCGAACCATTTTATTTTGCGTCTTTCAGCAAAATGTCTCTAAGAAGAATAAGATTAAAAATATTCATTCTTTCCAAAGATACATGGTCGAATTCTCCACCAGTATTTGTTGGGGTTTCAATGATTTCTCTAATCAAGATTTTTTTAGAGGGTCTTTTTGGAAGTGAGTTTCCAGCTTTTTTATTTAACATACCTGTATTATACAGGAAGATTAACCCAATAGCAATAGCAAAACCGAAAATAAATGAATTAATGCGACACCATATGACGCAGGGTTAATGATAATCATTCTCATTTGGGGCCCCCGTCATAGTGTAGTAGTAGAGTAACACACCCCGCCTTAGTGTATTAGTATAGTAACACACCGAGGGGGCGGTTCATTGACCTTGACACGCTCTCTCTCTGTGGGCCCCCCTTTACGTACTACTTGGGATTTTTCAAAAAAGCAAAAAAGACGCTATCGTCAGTATCATAATGATACATCTAGAAAATATTTCTTGACAATACTGCTAAATTTTGATATAATACTAGCATGAGTACAAATTTAGTAACCAAAATGAGTCCTGAAGGACTGGAGATCGCAAACGCTTATCTGGAGAAGGGAACTATCCCGGCCGTTTGCACTAAATTAGGCATAACCGAAAATGAGGTTAGTGAAGTCCTAAATAAAAGAGAAATCAAACAATATATAGATACTGTTTTTCTAGACACAGGTTATAGAAACCGATTTAAAATATCGGAAACTTTAGATATGCTTATTGAAAAAAAGCTAGAAGAAGCAGATGAAACTGAAATATATACTACTAAGGATATGGCAGATCTATTACAGATGGCACATAAAATGAGAATTGAGGAATTGAAAGCTCAGACAGAAATGGAAAAAGCAAAAGCGCAAACCATTAAAACTCAAGTTAATATTCAAGACAATTCTGGAACCCCTTTTGGGCAAGGAAACTATGGACTACTCATAAAAAAATTGATGAAAGATCAATAGACACATTCCGTGTCAAGAATGGTTTATCGGGGGAGAGTCCGAAACCTAAAGGGAGAAAAAAATGAAAAGACTAGCCTTACTAGCTGGCCTACTAGTGTTCACACCACTACAAGTGTTTGCTGATGGACCAGATCAGACTGGAACAGGTTGTGCTAATGGTACTGAATTTTGCGAAAACAATACTTTAGATACTACTAATACTACTACTACTACTAATACAAACACGAATACCAATACAAATGCTAATACCAATACTAACACTAATACAAACACAAATACTAATACAAATACCAACACCAATACTAACGCTAATACAAATACCAACACGAATACTAATACAAATGCTAATACCAATACTAATACAAATGCGAATACTAATGTAAATACCAGTACTAATACTAATGCTAATACAAATGTAAATACTAATACTAGTACTAACAACAATACTAATACTAACAACAATACAAACAATAATACCAATACTAATACTAACAATAATACCAATACTAATACTAACAATAATACCTCAACCTCAACTAGTAATAATACTAATACGAATAATAACACAAACACAAATGTGAATACTTCTACTGTTGACAGTACTTCGAACTCTACTAGTAATAATACAAATAATAATAATAACACTAATACTAACAATAGTACTAGTAATAACACTAGTAATAATACTAATACAAATAACAACACCTCAACTTCTGACAGTAATGTAACTACTGATAATACTAATAACAATAACAACAATACTAAGTCAGATAATAGAAACGAAAATTATAACAAATCTGAGTCAGTTCAAACAATTAATCAGAATGTTAAATCTCCTCCCCCAAGTGCAATCGCACCTTCAATTATGTCCTATTCGCAAGATTTATGTACAAGTGGAGTATCAGGAGCAGTACAAACACAAGTTTTCGGATTTTCTGGTGGTAAAGCGATAGTTGACAAAAATTGTGAAAGATTAAAACTCTCTAAATACTTATACGACATGGGCATGAAGGTAGCTTCTGTTGCTTTACTTTGTCAAGATAAAAGAGTATTTGCAGCTATGGAAATGGCGGGAACTCCTTGTCCTTACATGGGTGAAATAGGAAAGAAAGCCACTATAGCATGGGCAGAAAATGAAGAAGACAAACCAACTTACGAGAAAGTAGTAGAAAAAGGAAAATCTTGTAAACGAAAAGGAAAACGTAAGCCGGGCGCAATCTGTAAATAGATGAACATGAACCTATTTCCTAAATTTGCACTGGTGGCTCTGTTAGGAGCCTTCTGTGCGAGCCCCATACAAGCTGATTACATCTATGAAGCAAATCAAGGTTTATACGATTTACAAACTAATTCATCGGGTACAACAGGATTGGGCTCAAATGATGATTCAGTATCAGGAGCTTTTAATTTAGGTTTTACTTTTACTTTTTATGGTGAAGACTTCACTCACGCTAGAATGGCAACTAATGGTTGTCTTCATTTTAAGACTTCAGGAGCTTACTGCAACGATTATACACCCGACCCCTTAACAGGACAACACACTTATACTTTATATCCTTTTTGGACTGATTTAATAAAAGATAATGGTTCAGCTATGAAAGCTAAGGCTTTTAATGACTATACTATTTTTGGTTGGTATAAGATGAGGGAGTATAATCAATCTAATACAGATAATAGTTTTGAAGTTTGGTTATATCCTAATAACACATTTGAATATAGATATCGTGAACTTGATATTGATAGTCATGATGTACTTATTGGAGAAATAGGAAGTGGAACATCAGAAATGTATACTTATCTATACCATGATGAATGTAATACAGGTACGACCAACTCTAATAGCTGTGTAAGCGTTAACTGGAATAGTACCTCTTTTAATACTTTATTAGAAAACGGGGGTTCTTTGTATGGAGTAGGCACAGGAAATGCATTAGATTGTAGCAGCGCATTAAATAATGAAGCCTGCCCAGGATATGCAGCAGCCTATTTAACACAACAATGTGATATAAACTCTTTATATAGCAACTCTTGTACTGGTTATGCAGCAGCATACTTAGCTCAACAATGTGCTTTAGATTCTTTATACGATTCAGCGTGTCCTTACTATGCTTCAACTTTATTTGATGCTGATTGCGAAGATGACCCTCAATTCTCTCCAGCCTGCGCAGGTTACACACAAGAAGCCTCCGTAGCTTATTATACTGAGTATGAAGAGGATACGTATGGCTATGAAGAAGATTCTCAATATGGTTATGACGAAGATGGAAATGCTTGGGCTGAAGAAGATATGTGGTATGATGAAGAGTATGATGAGTACTTAGACCCAAATGACCCTTGTTTTGAAAACAGGTGCGAAGGATTCACAGATGCTGATTGGTACGCACTAGATATAGAAGAATTTGGACAAGAACAAGTTGACCTATTATACGGAACTGAAGTAGCTTTTGATAATGAAGGCATGGTGAATTTTAGTGAAAGCACTCATAGTACTTATGATGACTTAGACACTAACTTTGATATAATGGATCAAGAAATGGAAGAATACCATGCTTATGTAGATGACCTTCCTGAACTATTTGAGATAGAAGAATTTTCAACAGTTACTGATTATATACCAAATGACTTATTAGAAGAGTTCGAATTCCAAGTTTTAGTACTTAATGATACATTCCGTGAAGAAGAAGAAATTTTTGAAGAATTTGAAAATATTGAAGAATTTGAAGAATGGTATGAAGAAGAAATGGAAGAGTACTTCTCCGAAGAAGTTTTTACCGAAGAAGAATATGAAGAAGAACTTTACGCAGAGGAAGAGATATTTGAAGAAGAATTTGTTGAAGAAATTTTTGAAGATATAGAAGAACTAAGGGAAGAATTAATCGAAGAAGAGCTACTTGCAGAGGAAGGCGAAAGAGCTCAAACAGAAGAACTACTCGCTGAGGAAACTCCAGAGTTAGTTGCTTTTTCAGAGCCCGCAAGACAATCAGACCGTTCTTCACGAAGAGAAGCAGCAAGAAGAATAGTTGCAGGAACAATAGCAGCAGCTACACGAAGTACAGACTATAGTGGCAGTACTGCAGGAACCTCAGCAACACAAACAGGAACTTCTGTAGCTTCAGGTGGGGCCTCTTCAACAGGTGGTATAAGTGTATCAAGTTCCCCTAGTATATCAGACCAATTTTCAAGTGCTTCACAACAAACTCAACAAGTTTTATCTATGAGCCCTAGTACTGCTGTAGCAAGTAGTTCAGTAGGTGGAGGAGGAACAACCTTTGCAAGTTCATCAAGTTCCTCAAATTCCTCAAACTCATCAAGTACAGTGGTAGCTTCAAATACTTCAAGCTCCTCTAGTAGTGATTCGAGTACTTCAGGTTCCTCGACCTCAGAGTCTTCAGTAGGCTCTTCTTCAGTATCTATAACACCAATGCCAGGAATAGATGGAACAGCAACTGGAGCAATGGTAGATGTACAAGTTTCCAACTTATCTGGAGAAATTGATACTGCAATGTCTGGCGCTATGACAGCTTCCGAAGCTGATACAATAGCAGATCAAATTGTTGCAGCTAATATTGAAGAACAACAAGAACAAGGAACAACTACTCAAGAAGAAACAGGAAAATATGGAGACGAGAGTACTCTTGTAGCCTATTTAGGATATGTGCCAGGTTTTAATGCCTATACAAGTGCACAACTTCCAAAACAAACAAGCTGGTATGAGCCAACATCTCTTGATGGTGGTTATATAGAAGACAACATACAAGCATTTTATCAATTAGCAGGTACTAACATAAGAAATATGACTGCTATGGTTAATTCACAACCAAATTTATTAGGAGAATAATATGGAGTTTTTTCAAAAGAAAACAACACAAATAATAGGATTAGTAACTATTATAGGAACCTTAGCAGGTTTCGGATATACTGGAGCAACCTATGTCAATAGACTAGAAAATCTGGAAGCAAAGATTGGTGGAGTAAAGGAAGCAGATGACGGGCTACAAGCAATCGAAGAAAGATTTGTAGCTATAGAAACTTCTGTGCAATTTATTAATAAGTCTATAGATGAAAGTCTAGTAGCTAGACTTAATAGAAATGGCGATAGTTTAAAGGTAATAGACGAAGGTTTAACATCAATAAAAACTGATATCGCTACTTTAAAGGCGGACGTAAAGAATCTTAAAGAGGACACAGAAGGAAATCCTCTCGCCGATTAACTGACTAGTTATACCAATCGAAAAATAGTTCTTGACTTTGATTCTTAATTTTGGTATAATTAACAAGTGGAATTTTAATTCACAAGGAAAAGGGCAACTTAATGAATGAGGCAGACTCGAAAGAAACTGAACTCGATATGAGACTTACCACACATGAAGCAATTTGTGCAGAGCGTTGGAAAACTGTATTTAACCAGCTAGAGGGTATAGAATCCCGAGCTGGAGGAAGGTTTTCTGGGCTGGAAGGTCAAGTAACTCGTTTAGAGACAATAATGATCGGCGTAGCAGCTACTGGCTTAATGGCGGGTGGCGGATTGCTTTGGTCAATGTTCATGATGCTGCCCTAATTTAAAGGAAAATTTAAAAATATGAAAAAAATACTCGCATTAATACTAACCTTAACTGCAACATCAGCTTTTGCTGACGTTAGCGGAGGTGTTAGTTTAGTTTCAGATTATTTCTGGAGAGGCGTAAGCCAAACAGAGGGTTCCGCTGCAGTCCAATTTGGAATAGAAGCAGACAAAAATGGTTTTTATGGTGGGGCTTGGGCATCTACTGTAGATTTTGGAGGAGACGAATCCATAGAATATGATTTCTACGGAGGATATACTGTTGCACTTGGGGATTTAGCGATAGATCTTGGAGTAATTCAATATAACTATGATGATGGCGCAGATTCTGTAGAAGAATGGTATTCAGTACTTTCTTACAGTGTATTATCTCTTGGTTATTATCAAGATATGGATAATCAAAATGCTGATTACGTAGAAGTAGAAGTAGGACTCCCATTTGTTAAATTTATAGACGCATCTTTAAGATACGGTGAATTTGCAGATGATAGTAACTATACACAATTAACTCTCTCAAAAGACTTATCAAACAGTTTTTCAGTAGGACTAGAATTAGTTTCAGAAGAAGCTATTGATTTAGACTTATCAGAAAGAGTTGCAGTAAATTGGGGGTGGTCATTCTAAGTGGCTTACTCACAAAAAGTAGTACAACGATTTGAAAATGTACTAAAAAACCCACAAGCACATAACGTTGGTCGTTTTGACCCTGCTAAACCTAATATTGGTACTGGTATGGTCGGAGCTCCAGCTTGTGGAGATGTTATGAGATTACAACTAAAAGTTGAAGATGGCATAATTGAAGACGTTAAATTTAAAACATATGGTTGTGGATCAGCCATAGCAAGTTCGAGTGAGTTAATCGACTTACTTACAGGCAGTACTTTGGAACAGGCGAAATCTATCACTAATAAACAAATAGCTAACGCATTAGAACTTCCGCCTATCAAATTACACTGTTCTGTACTCGCTGAAGATTCAATTAAACAAGCTGTAGGTGATTATGAATCCAAAGCAGAGCAAAGAAGGCACAATGGAGGCCCAGAATGATTAAAGATTATAGCACAAAAGAGGTTAAAGCAACAAAAATGAAAAAACCTAAACCTAGCACAATGAAAGCACCAGCTCACGAAGACGGTTTTATTTTTGAGAAAGATAAGATGTTTTTCTTTAAATGGAAAGGGGGAGAATGTGGATATCATTCTCGCGTAGATGCTGAAGCTGGTTTAGAAAAAGTAAGTGGCAAATTTAAAGAAGAAGATTAAAGCTGCTTGGTTATGGTTTATATCGAAATTCTTTCCTCGATATGAACTTACAGTAAGTTATAACCAGACATGGGGAGATACAGATGACAGAGCGTTTACTGTCAAAAAATTCTATAAACGAACAGATAAATATTTGAAATTTAAAACACATGAGGGCGACATGGTAGAAATAAGGGGCGCTCAAGGACTTAATTATAGAATAGAGGAGTTATAATGGAATATTATTGGTTATTAAACTTAACATGTATTATCTTAGTTTCATATTGGATAGGTAGATGGGACGGCAAGAGTAAAGTGGAGAATAAATTATGAACCAAGTATTAATAGGAATACTACTAGTATTAGGAATATTCAGTTATTACTTATACAGTGAAAATATTACTTTAAAAGCCAATAATTTAGCTTTAGAGGGTGCAATAGAAACACAAAAAGAAGCTATGGAAGTCATGAAAGGAGACTTTGAACTTCAAAGTACTCAACTGAATGAACTATCTCTAAAGAGCCAAGCGGCCCAAAGAGAATTAAATAGGTATTCTCAATTTATATCAGAATACAAACTTACAGCAAAAATTTTAGAAAATCCAACTGAAATGGAAAGGAAAATAAACAATGGAACAAAACACATATTCGAAGACATTGAGAAACTTAGCGATACTGTTGACAATCTCGATGATGGCCTCCAGTTGCAGCCTTCTAGGCACTAAACAGGTAGAAATAGTAGCGAAACCGATTGAGCGAACTATCGTTCAACCAGTCATGCCTCGAGAAATAGACTTAAAAGAGCCCACATGGTTTGTAGTTACTCCTGCTAACTTTGAGGAGTTCCAATCAAGAGTAATTGAACAAGAGAAAGAATTGGTATTTTTAGCAATGACAGTACCAGATTACGAAGTAATGGCATACAATATGCAAGAACTTAAACGATATATAACCGAACTTAAAGAAGTGGTTGTTTATTATCGTAAAGTCACAATGCCACCTTCTGAAGTAAAGAAGGAAAATGAAGAGGGGAGTAAACGACCAACAATAGGTCTATTCCCTAGAGATAAAACTGAAACAACAGACTAAATGAAACATATGATAAAATGGCTTAAAGTATGCGCCTTTTTATTAGCACTCATGTTGGTAGTACATATGCTAGAAATAGCGTATGATATTATATATCATTCAATCGATATTACAACATTATTTGATAAACGCTAATAGATAAAACTAATGGTTGTCGTAGATAGTTTATTACGACATGAATCAGTAGATAGATTATTACTGATAAGGAGAACTAATATGAAGTACTTAATAATAAGTATTTTCACCCTACTTATAGCAAGTTGCGCATCAGTCGGATCAGTTATAGATAGTACAAAAGCTGTAGCCACAGGGGTACTAGATATGACCGTAGGAACTGCCTCTAGAGTTGTTGGAGCTGTTGCAGAAGATGTAGCAGATACAACAGCATTTGTAGCAGATACAACAGCGGGCACAATTACTGCAGTTGCAGAAAAAGTAGATGAAGAAACAGATCAATTACAGGACGAAGATAGCCCAAAAGAGAAATAGCCCCTCTAAGTCAGAAAGAGGAATCTGCTAAATCAAAAGCATTAATAGAAATAGAAGTAGAAAATAAGTCAGAATTGACCAATGTTTCTGCTTTTATAAAACATTATTGTAGTGGCGATATCATTAGATGTGAACTAAAAATTATATTTAAAGACTGACCTTGATAATATATCATGCCTATTACATTAAAGGAGAAAGAGATGATTCACAAAAGTAGACTTAAAGTTTGCAGTACCTGTGATCAGTTAAATAAGTTTAAGGTGTGTAAAGCATGTATGTGCTTTATGCCGATTAAAGCAAGGCTTAATAGGGCATCGTGTCCAAAGCAAAAATGGGAGAAATAGATGGATTGGTTAAAGAGTAGAGTTTCAGAAAGAACAAGTTGGGACGGAGCGGTTCTAGTAGTAGTTTGTGGACTAGTATTGTTCACAGGCGGAGTTGCCAAAATATTAGCAGCAGCTGGACTATGCTACGGTGCATGGACTTGTTATAAAGCTGAATAATGCCTTACGGTAAAGGAACATATGGGAAGACAAGGGGTCGTCCCAAAAAGAAAAAAGGGAAGAAGAGAGGCAAAAAGTCTTAATAACTTCTCAGAATTAAAACAGAGTGAGCGTACCAAGATAAGTGACTTCTTAAGCGGTACGCTCAATCACATAATAAAATGGTAAATAAATTTAAACAAAAAGCTAAACAGCTATGGAACATGATTAATGGTACAGACAAAAACTTAGATGGACAAGTCGATATTCAGGATAAAATGATTGAAGCCAAGCAAAAAGCAAAAGAACGAGAAATCGTAAAGGAGAAATAAATGTCTTTCAGAGTAATCGCTGCTGAAGCAGCTTGCGGTGTTAACGTGGGTGCAGCTTCCACATTTTCTAACTCTACAGATGTTAGACTTGTGAATTCAGGGGCTACAAATAGAGTAGTAACTGTTGCAAATAGCGCAGACGCTACACTAGGGTCTTTCACACTAGCAGATGGAGAAGTAACTTTCATTAGAAAAGATCAAACTGATCAAATATTTGCTGCTAACGCAGAAGTATTAGGTACACCAGTAATTTTTAGCTAATGGACGATAAAACTGTTTGGTTAGAAGAGGTTGCAGCTACTTGTAGCGTGACTTTGTCTATCTTAAACAAAAAAGCTGAACAGGACGGACACGTATCTGAGCCTGATCAGGTTATGAGTAATATATGTATGGGGTATTTATATCTTTTGAACGTATGCGACTCAGCAGGAGTGCTAGATGATTTTGTTAATCAGCACCAAATAGGTACTGTACTAAATAGAACTATACACTAATGCTCGATGTTAGCAGAAAAGATATTCTTAGCGAAGATATTATGACTTTCGGTACAGCTGAAAGATTTATAAAGTTACCTATAGATGAATATATGAACTTATTAGGTATAGAACCTAATTCGGCTCAAACGGCATTAATCAATGCCTTAAACAACCCAAAATACAGATTTGTATGCGCCGCTATATCTAGACGGCAAGGAAAAACGTATATAACAAATGTCATCGGACAACTTGTTTCACTCGTGCCAGGCTCCAGCATATTAATTATGTCCCCCAACTACTCATTATCACAAATTTCTTTTGATTTACAAAGACAGCTAATAAAGCACTTTGATCTTGAAGTGGTAAAAGATAACGCAAAAGATAAGGTAATAGAATTGTCAAATGGGTCGACAATAAGAATGGGTTCAGTAAATCAAGTGGATTCTGCTGTAGGTAGATCATATGATTTAATAATTTTTGACGAAGCAGCACTTGCTGATGGAAAGGATGCTTTTAATGTGGCTCTTCGTCCCACATTAGATAAAGATAATAGTAAAGCAGTATTTATTTCTACTCCTAGAGGGAGAAATAATTGGTTTGCTGACTTTTATCACAGAGGATTTAGTGATGAATTTAAAGATTGGGCTTCAATAAGAGCCACTTATCATGAAAACCCTCGCTTCAGTGATGAGGACATCAAAGAAGCACAAAGATCAATGTCCCAAGCGGAGTTTGCCCAAGAATACATGGCAGATTTTAACACTTATGAGGGACAAATTTGGAATTTTAATTTTGAAGAGTGTGTCGCAGACCTTAATCAGTTAGATACTAGTAATATGGATGTATTCGCAGGATTGGACGTAGGATATAAAGATCCTACAGCTTTCTGCGTTATAGCATATGATTGGGATCAACGAAAATTTTATCTTGTAGATGAATACATGGACGCTGAAAGAACTACAGAACAACATGCTATCGAAATTCGGAAAAGAGTAGAGAAATATAACATTGATTGGATTTATATCGATTCAGCGGCACAGCAAACTAGGTTTGACTTTGCACAAAACTACGATATTTCTACAATTAATGCTAAAAAGTCTATTCTAGACGGAATTGGGCATACAGCGGGTATCATAGACAATGATAATTTGATTATTGACCAACGATGTCAACAAGCTTTATCATGTGTAGACCAATATCAATGGGATAGTAACCCAAATTTACTTAAAGAAAAGCCAAAACATAATATGGCAAGTCATATGTCAGACGCTATTAGATATGCGCTGTACACTTTTGAGACTACAGCGAGTACTTTTTAGATTTTGACCTACCAAAAAATAAATGTTGACATGAAGGTGAATTTTTGGTATAATTTTATATAAATAGGAATTTATGGATTTAAAACGAGATTTAGTCAAGTACGTTAGAGACAAAGCGAAATCTAAATATAAGAAAGACACCCAGTGCTTTATCTGTGGTGCGACGGAACATTTAGACTTTCACCATTTCTACGGAATGACTGAGTTATTAGAAAGTTGGCTGAGGAGTAATAGAATTACTATCACTTCTGCCGATGAAATCATGAATGTCCGAGAAAAATTTATTGATGAATTTAACAATGAGATTTACAATGAAGCTGCTACACTATGCAAAGCCCACCACTTAAGGCTCCACAGTATTTATGGTAAGAGACCAAGATTAGTGACTGCACTTAAGCAAAAACGATGGGTTGGAAAACAGAGAGAAAAACATGGCATGGTATGACAGATTTTTAGGTAGAAATCAAACTGACGAGAAGTTAAACCCTTCTCAGTCATTTATAGCCTTAAACGAAGGGTTAACATTAGATACCCGAGAAAACAAAGATAATTATAGATCAGCTTATGAAGAACTAGAAGTAGTTAATAGGGCTGTAAACATGATCGTAGACGATTCTGCGGACATCAAATATGATGTCAGCAACAAAGTAAATGGAGTAGCACCAGTAGTAGAAAATGTTCGAAAAACTCGTGTTGATTTATTACTTAATAAAGAACCAAATCCATTTCAGGATATCAATACTTTTAAGAGAAATCTTATAATTGATCTACTAATAGATGGTAATATTTTCGTATATTTTGATGGAAGACATTTATATCATCTTCCAGCACAGAATGTAACTATCCATTCTGATACTAGTACTTACATAGAGAAGTTCACATATGAAGGACATGTCGATTATTCAACGAAAGAGATAATACATATTAAAGAAAACTCATTTAAATCGATCTATCGAGGAGTACCTCGACTAAAACCAGCATATAGAACCATGTATCTACTTGATAACATGAGGAAGTTTCAAGATAACTTCTTCAAGAATGGAGCAGTTCCAGGATTAGTTCTAAAAAGCCCTAACACTCTTTCCGAGAGAATCAAAGAAAGAATGCTGCAAGCCTGGGCTACTAGGTATAATCCTTTAAATGGCGGTAAACGACCACTTATTTTAGACGGTGGAATTGAAGTTGATGATTTAACAAAAATTAATTTTAAAGAACTAGACTTTCAATCATCTATCAACGCGAATGAGAAAATAATTTTAGAAGCTATGGGTGTTCCACCTATACTTCTAGATGGTGGGAATAATGCAAACATTAGACCTAATCACAGACTTTACTATCTAGAGACAATTCTCCCGATAGTAAGAAAAATAGCTTATGCTTTTGAAAGATACTTTGGATTTGAACTTGTTGAAAATGTTTCAAATATTCCAGCACTACAACCAGAGTTAAGGGACCAAGCGGCGTATTACGCAACGCTAGTCAACACAGGCATAATGACACCAAATGAAGCTAGAGACGCAATGGGGCATGAACCTTTAGAAGGACATGATGATTTGAGAGTCCCAGCTAATATAGCGGGTAGCGCAGCAAACCCCGAAGACGGTGGGAGACCACCACAAGAAGAGGAACAGGATAATGGCGAACAAGAAAGCAGTACTTGAACAATTAGCAAATTTTTTTGCTGAACAAGGAAAAGTTTTAACACCCTCAGAGTATAAAGCTCTAGGTGCAGATGTACCTATGAGATTTATGGCGGCAAAAAGACCTTTCGGGTCTTGGTCTCGTATGACTCAGATGTTAAAAATCAACTTTCCAGACCAATGGGCCAAAGCTAACTCTGAAGCAGCACCTGCTCCAGCCCCTAAGGCTGAAGTAAAAGCAGCTCCAAAAGCAGCAAAGGCAGCTCCCAAAAAAGCTAAGAAATAAGGTAGGTACATATGGAGAAAATTTTTCATTGGACTAATACTTTCAAAACTCTTGGCGAGGACGAAGATGGTAGTGTTAATATTAAAGGATTAGCATCTACTAATGCGATTGACCGAGCAGGAGACGTTATAAACCATGATGCATGGATAAAAAAGAATGGACTAGAAAATTATAAAACTAATCCAATAATTTTATTTAATCATGATTATAATAAACCTATAGGTCGTGCAACTTCACTGGAAGTTACAGATAAGGGTCTCGAACTTGGAGCTAAAGTCTCTAAGTCCGCAGGCGAAATAAAAGATCTTATTAAAGATGGTGTTCTTGGAGCCTTTTCAGTCGGTTTCAGAGTCAAGGATGCAGATTATAACTCAGAAACCGATGGATATACAATAAAAGATGCCGAACTATTCGAAGTATCAGTTGTTAGTGTACCTTGCAATCAGGGAGCTATGTTCTCAGTTGCGAAGTCATTTGACAGCATGGAAGAATACGACGAGTGGAAAACGCACTTTAATAATCAGGCTCAGAACGTTTCTGCGCCACAAGCCGAGGGTAAAACCTCAAAACAGGAGACTAATATGTCAAATGACAAAACAGTTCCCGAAGCTAATATCGACTTAAAAGCTTTTGCAGAAGAAGTAGCGAAATCAACTGCTGCTAAAATTGCAATGCAACAAGCCGAAACTAAAGCTAAGGAACTTGCGGACGCAGAAGAGAAAGCAGCTCAACAAGAAGTTGAAACTGCTGAAACAGAAGCTGAGCAAGAAAAAGTTAGAACAATAGTCGAAGTTGGAATGTCTGGAGCTGAACAGCTCATGAATGACGTTGAAAAACGTGTTTCAGAAAAACATGAAGACTTAGAGAAAGTTGTCAATGAACTTCAGTCTGCACTAAAAGATAAAAAAGAAGAAATCGAAGCAATTCGTGAATCTAAAAGAATCTTTGGTGACAGGAATAACTCTGACTGGCAAAAAGCCTTCCAAAGCGACATTGATGACGCTTGGGTAATGGGTCTTGCTACAGGTAAAGGTTACGATACTAAACTGGGTAGATCAGTAATGGAAAAAGTTAACGCACATTCAGGTGTGGGTGTTTCTTCCGCTGATTTTGAACAAACAGTATCAACTAATATCGAAAGGGATATTCAACTAGAATTAGTACTAGCTCCGTTATTTAGAGAAATCCAAATGGCGTCAGCTACACAAATAATCCCAATCTTACCAGATGCTGGGTATGCTGAATTTACAGCTAACCAAACAGCTACGGGCTCAAGCCCACATGGTAACTTGGAAGAAAGAGGTGATACTTATGACGGAACTATGTCAGGTATCGACTTAACTGAAAGAACTCTTTCAACTAAAAAACTTATTTCTCAATCTTACTTAGGTAATGAGACAGAAGAAGACGCAATCTTGCCAATTCTACCTTTGATCAGAGAATCAATCGTAAGAGCACACGCAAGAGGTGTTGAAAATGCACTGTTAGTGGGTAACCACGCAGACGGCGTTTACGGCACAAGTGGAGCGACATTTGAAGGACTAGTTACAATGGCTGGATCTAACAAAACTCAATCCGCAACTGCATTTGCTTCTGAATCTTTAACAGCACTACATTTGTTAGCTGCTAGAAAGAATATGGGTAAATATGGAATGAACCCTGCAGACGTTACGTATATCGTTAACTCTACAGAGTACTACAGCTTATTGCAAGATGCAGAATTCCAAGATGTTAACCTAGTTGGCGACGTAGCTACTAAACTACGTGGCGAAATCGGATCAGTCTTTGGCTCTAAAGTCATAGTTTGTGATGAATTTGCAACACCAGCAGTTGCTAAGTTTTATGCCATAGCGGTATATGCGAAGAACTATGTAATGCCTCGACTAAGAGGAATGACAATCGAATCTGACTACGAAGTAGCTAATCAGAGACGAGTACTTGTTGCTTCTCAAAGACTTGGATTCACCGATATGATCGATGCTTCCACTTCAGCTTGGGCACTTCAGTACAAAGCTAGTTAATAGCTAATGCGAATATTTGGAGGGAATCTCGAGTTCCCTCCTATATTTTTTTAAAATAATTATGGCAGATTTAATAACATTACAGCAATACAAAGACTTTCAAGGTTTAACTGGCGTTCAACAAGATGCCCGTATTAATGTAATAATCGATTCAGTTAGTCAATTAGTTAAAAACTATTGTGGCACTAACTTTATTGATAATTATTCAAGCGCCAAAACAGAATACTTTGATGTTAAAGATAATGTAACTACTAGAGTTATGTTAGATGAAGGACCGATTAATGCGGTAACTTCAGTTTCAGAAAGAGATTCACAGGCAGATGCATATGTTACCCTCATTAAGGAAAATTCCGATAGCAGTGGTAAATATGAATATGTTGTTGATAATCTTACAGATAGTATAGTTCGCACTAATGAAAATGTGGACAAATCTTTTCCAAAAGGAAGAAAAGCAGTAAAAGTAGTTTATACCGCAGGGTATAGTGCTACACCTGAAGATTTAAAATTAGCAGTATTTGATTTGATTAAGTACTACTTAAAAGATGAAAGCAGGGAAAGAATGAGTGTTGCAGGAGCAACAATAGAAAACCCAGGTTCTAGTAGTGTCCCTAATAGTTCTGGATTTCCAGACCATATTAAACGAGTACTAGATATGTACAAAGTTTATAACTAATGGCAACAGGTGATCAGAAAAAACGATTAGAAGAACTATGGAAAACTGCCGACAAAGCAGTAAGAGGGGACTTAGAAGATTTATACAATACAGGAGCATGCGAGTGCGAAATAAATGTTTCAGAAATATCAAAACAGTTTAATGACCAGTGGGTACATACTAATAAAGCAGCCGCACCTGAAGAAGTGCGAAAACTATTTATAAGTTTAGCTAGAGATATAAAAAAGGAGTGGGTAAATAAAGTTTCAACAGGAACTCTCACAAATTCTGGATCAACAGTAAAAGTTACAAGGAATGGAAGTAGTGGTCAAGTTTTAAACTTTACTATGGAAAAGGGGGAATCCGGAAGAAAAGGTAAAAAAGCTCAGGGTGCTTCAAATAATTTTAAGATTTTTAAAGAAGTAAACGCAAAGATTTTTCAAGGCTTAGCAAAGAGTTCTACTTATAAATCATTATTTACAGGCTACTCGAAAAAGAAAAGTGGAGGTTTAAGATCTCCAATTGATATTGGTCACGTAAAAGCTTTAGGTTCTGCAGGTAGAGCATCTGCAGCCGCTGGTATCATAGAAGGAGTATTAGAGCTAGATCAACTATCTCCAGCTGTTAAAGCAGACTTTATAAAAACTCGAGATTCACTTCTCACATTAGGACTTAGTGATACTAGTAAACAAGTAGTTAAGTATAGTAATGGAGAACTTAAATTTATAGGTACACAACAGTATACTCTTGAGACTTCTAAGAAGAATAAAGGTGATAAGAAAAAAGACGATGACGACAAAGAAGCAGAAGTCGTAAAAACTTTAAATGATCTTTTAGAAAGTTTAGCCCCTTCTGCTAAAGATTTTGTTAATCAAACAGGCTCTCCCTCTATGGTAAATATAGTTGGAGACATGATAGTTAATACTCCTTTAAAGAAACGAGCCTATAAGAAGAAAAGAGCAAAAAATCTATCTAAATATAAAAAGCCTATAAAAGCTAGAAGCGGTTCAAGAACAGCTAGTAAAGAAGAGAAATATAAGGGCAGTAATGGAAAAGCAAGTTTTGGGTTAGACTCAGCAATGGCTGCAGGATTACCAAAAAGTGCAAGACCAGGAAAACAAACAGAAGGTGGATCAGGGCAAACTCCAGAAGATTTTGCTCAAAAGATAAGAGGGTTACTAAAGGTAAAAAGAGCAATAAATGCTCGATTACCTGCAGAAGTTAGAAGAAACATGGGAAGTGCTTCTACTCTTAATAATAGGACAGGAAGATTCTCAAATTCCGCAGAAGTAACACAAATTTTACCCGCAGCACAGACACTAATGGTAAAATACTCATACAGATTAGACCCTTATGAAACATTTGAGAACAGAGGCAAGAGAAGGTGGCCCGCAGGGTATAATCCTAAACCTTTAATTGCCAAAAGCATAAGAGGACTAGCACTAGGACTAGTAGATGAAAAATTAACAATTAGGAGAGAATAGTGGCATCACAATACAGAACAGCAAGAAAAAAGATAGTAGATGCACTAGTTAAACAGATTAAAGGAATTAATGGTATACACCCATATAATTCTAACGCTTTTAATAATGTTCATGGAAACATGATATTTTTAGATCAAATCCAGGAGTACCCAAAAATTTGTGTAGTCGCTGGAGATGAAGCCAGGCAATATCAGCCTGGTGAATTTAAGTGGAGATTCTTGAACGTAGACATAAGAGTTTATGTAGAAAATCAAGAAGATTCACAGGAAGCTTTGGCTATTTTAATGGAAGACATTGAAAGAGTCATAGACGACAATGATATTCTGTCTTACGATACTACTGTAAGTCCGAATTTAAAAACTACTTCCTTAACTTTATTATCATTATCAACAGACGAAGGAGTTTTAGCTCCCTTAGCAATCGGTGAGATGACAGTAGAGTGTAGGTATTAATCGAAATTACAAAGCAGGTAAAAACCTAGCTAAGTACTTTCAAAGAAAATAGAATAGGAGAAAAGCAATGGCTTTAAATCTTTCAAGAAATACCAAAGTATTCGTTAGTTCAGCTAATGGAGTTCCCACTGCAGGTGGGGGTATACTAACAGCTTATGTTAGTACTAAAGGTACTGGATACGCTGTCGGAGACATCGTAACCTTAGCTACCACTTCTGGCTCAGGCGTAAATGCAAAATGTATAGTTCTTTCTATTGGTTCTAGTGGCATCGTGGAAACGATAGCAATCCCAAATAACTTTAGAGGTAATGGCTTTGTTGTAGATGAAACAGCAACTGAATCAGCAGTAGAATCCTTTGCAGGCGTTAATAACGCTGGTGCAAGTGGACTAGTAGTAACAGTAAAAACTGTTACAGGAACTACTACAGCAGAAGGCGCAAGAGCAGGAACAGGACGATTCAAAGGTAATGAAACAAGTGCAAACTGTTTTAGAATTGGTGTATTAGATGGATATAGCTTCTCGCAAGGAAGTGAATCTACTGATGTAACAATCAATGAAGCAGGTGCAACGCCTAATAGAGGCTCAAAGAGATTCAATGACTCTTTACCACCAGCAGAATGGTCGTTTGGCACATATGTCAGACCATTTGTTCATGGTGCAGCAAGTTGGAGAGCAGATGGCACGTATGACTGTGTAGAAAACATTTTGTGGTCTGCATTAGCAGGAACAGGGCTATCAGACGCTACAGGCTCAGCAATAGCTACCAGTACTGGTGCAGCAGGCGGAGCAACAATCGACTTTTTAGAATCAGATGTTCATGAACTTATGAAACTTAATATATATTTCGTACTAGAGAACACTACTTATAGGTTGAACCAAGCTCAGATTAATAGTGCAGAAATCGATTTTTCAATCGACGGAATAGCACAGATCACATGGGGCGGAAACGCAACAACTATTGACCAAGTAACAACAGCATTTGAAGATCCTTCAAAGTATCAAATCGAAGCTTATGATGCAGATGGCGCAAGTCTAACGCATACAAGTGGTAATACAGATACTTATGCAGAAGGGTATAACTTTGCAGACAACGTTGGCCCAGCTGACGCTGATTACTTAAGAAACAAACTATCATCATTATACATTGACACTGATGCTCAAGGTGGTGGTAATGCTTCTGGAGGCTTAGATGACAGAACTTATGATATCAATATCACAGGTGGGTCAATATCTATAGCAAATAATGTTACTTATGTAACACCAGAAACAATCGGTATCGTGGATAAACCAATTGGTTCATTCACAGGTTCTAGAACTATTAGTGGCTCATTAAACATGTATTTGGATAATAAGTCAAATGGATCTAACCAATTACTATCAGACTTAGCTGACGCTAATGACCTTGTATCAAACGTATTTGATTTACGTTTATATATGGGTGTAGCAGGTGCAGTAGGATCTGATGGAGATGCAATGGGAGCTGATGACTTTACAGCCCCAGGCGTAGAATTTAATTTACCAAAAGCTCATCTATCAATACCAGCTATTGAAGTTGCAGATTTAATATCTGTGTCCGTAGAATTTGCGGCTCATGGAACTAATCTACAAACTGGAGATGAGATGAAAGTCAAATACTTAGGTTCAACTTCTCACACTCAAGCAGGTTATTCTGCAGCAAGTGCTAGAGCAGTAGATGCTTAGGTAAAAATGTCTTATAGTTTTCTCAAGGAGAGTAAGCTATACATAGTGTATGGCGAGGTTGGTGGGACTTTATATAAATATAGAGTCTACACCTCCTCCGCTATATCTTTTAATCAAACATTTGCTAGCGATTCGTACTCAGTAAAGACTCTGCACGATCAATCAAAAATGTTTGAAGGCTCAACAATAACGAAAGCCAACCCGGCTAACTTTGAAATTGATGTTCCTCTTACAGATGAAAAAGATGAAAGTATCATAATAGATTTATTAAGTGATGTAACTGCTGGTCAGTTAAGATCGTTTGATATGTATGTACAAACAAATCAGAGTACTTTTAAATTAGAAAATGCAATAATTACAGGAGGCGCTTTGGACTTTGGTTCAAATAACGTTTTCACAATTAGACTGCAAGGAGAAGGAACCAAATTATCAAGGGCGGGAGACGAAAGTTATACCATTCCTGGCACAGCTCGATCAGAGTCAGCCACAAGAACCCCTTTAATGGTTTATCCAGTTGTCACAGCTGACAGCTTAGATATGAATAATATCACTAGTGTTACTTTGAATATTCAAAATAACATTGATTGGACACCATTTGAAACCCTCCATAGCAGCTTAAATGTTACTAATTCTAGTAATGTAATGCGTGCGTCTAATTATACGGTAACGAAAAGAGTTGTTTCGGGAGCAATCAATCAATACCAAACTGATAATAATATAACACAATTTGATGATTTTAGTACTAATACTGATTTAACTATTAAAGCAGTGAAAGTGGGGAATGCAGCTAATGCTACTCCTTTCTTTCAAATACGACTAAATCCAATAACTTACACAGCAAGAATGACTCCAAGTGAGGTATATATGCAAAGTTATGATTTTAGTTCTACTGATAATAGTACAACACTTGATGCTTCAATTACTCAATATAATAATAGATATTTCTAGGAGAAATAACACATGGAATTAAAAAACCTGTTGGTTGACAGTAAGACCACTTGGGTCGAGTTTCCCGGACTAGAGGACTTCGAAGTCGAACTAGCAAACTTATCCCGAAAAGAATTAGTAGCATTAAGAAAGAAATGCACACAAAACAAATTTAACAGAAAGACAAGGGCTTTCGAAGAAACATTAGATGATGATAAGTTCGTAAAAGAATTTACAAATTCAACTGTAAAAGGTTGGAAAGGGTTACAGCTCGCTTTTTTAGAAGATTTACTACTTGTAGATTTAAAAAGTAATGATCCAAAATCCTTATTAGAGTATACAGAAGAGAACGCTTTACTATTAGTGGAGAATTCAAGCGAATTTGATAATTGGCTCAACGAGGTAGTCTTTGATTTAGAAAACTTTCGTACTAACTTCAAAGGAACAGATAAAGAAACGCCTCCAAGTATTCCTGCAAAATGATTCTATAGGAATGACCAAAGACCAGTATCTGCGAATGGTAGAGCAGACTGGTGAAGAGATAGATTGGGAAAAATGCCCTCCAGACTTGGAGGATTTTCCTAACTCTGTAATAGATGCTTTAAATATTTTCCATTCCTTAGGAAATAAGGTATATCCAGAAATTGGGTTAATAGGAAAAGATTATACTAATACGAAGATACTATTTGAGCTTTATGGTATAAAAAAATACCAAAAGGATTGGATAATGGAATTACTCTTATTTCTAGAAAATGAAACAGTAAATGAGTCACAGCGTAAATTAAAAGCTGAATATGACAAGATAAAAAGAAAATAAATGGCAGATAAAATTATATTTGAGGTAATCGCTACCGCTAAGGGAGTTAAGGTTGTACAACAACAAACTGACAAACTAGCTAAGTCTACTGATAAAGCAGATAAGAGTACAAAGAAACTCGATAAATCCCGTGACGCATATAACCGTCGTGAAAAAGGTGCTGCAAATATATCTTCCAATTCTACCAAAAACTTCTCTAAAATGCAACAAGGCATTGACGGGGGAGGCGGGTCAGGTGGGCTGGTTCGTGCTTACGCATTACTAGCCGCTAACGTATTTGCCTTAACAGCAGCTTTCGGAGTTCTTTCGAGATCTGCACAAATTGACACCTTAACTCAATCAATGGAAGTATTGAGTACTACAGGTGGAATATATATTAAAAATCTAGCTAAAGAGATGCAAATAGCTTCAGGTGGAGCAATCGATCTTGCACAAGCTTTTAGCCAGGTATCTTTAGCATCGAGTGCAGGACTTAGTACTACGGAAATTGAAGGATTAACTAAAGTTGCAAAAGGTGCAGCAATCTCATTAGGTAGAAACTTACCAGACGCTATGGATAGAATATTCCGTGGTGCAATCAAACTCGAGCCAGAAATACTAGACGAAATTGGACTTTTTATTCGTGTAGATGAAGCTGCTCAAAAATTCGCAAGAAATAATGGTAAAGTTGTTTCATCACTCTCACAAGTAGAAAAAAGACAGGCTTTCTTAAATGAAATACTTGAACAAGGGGGTAAAAAGTTTGCCGTATACGCTGAGACTATTCAGCCTGACGCATTTGTAAGAATTGCAGCAGCTCTTGGAGATGTTGCTCAAACTGCTTTATCCTTAGTTAATAGAGCTTTTAATCCTTTGCTTAATATGTTAGCAGATTCAAAATCTGCTTTAACACTTGTATTTGGAGTAGTAGTATTTAGCCTATTAAAATTAGCAATACCTGCTATTGGTCAATTTAATCAAAAATTAGCTCAGAATGCTATACAAGCCAAAGAGAATGCAGATAAATATGTTGCAGGATTAAGAACTACTGCACAAGCACAATCAGACCATACCAAACACATACTGGCAGAAAAAAATAAAGTATTACAAGATGACTTTTCAGGTATAGAAACAGCTAAACAGTATGGGAGAGGATCTAAACAAGATAAAGCAGACCTTGCGGAAATGAACTCAACTACAGATAATATTAGAAAACAAGAATTAACGAAGAAGAGAATAGCTAAATTAGATAAACAGAAATTTTCAGAAGGAAGCAAATACAAAAGTATTGTAGACAAGGAACTAAAAGTTTTAAGGAAGCAGAAAAAGGTCTTAGATGAAATAGTACGAAATGAAAAAACAATAACTGCAGAAAACGAGAAACAACTAAAGGCAGATAAAAAATATCTTGCGGGAAGAAATCAGGAAAAATTAATATCAAAAGCTGAAACAAGTGGAGCCGTGGCAGGCATATCAGGAACAGCTGAGATGTCAGGTATGAGTGCAGGTTTTAAAGACTTAGGAGATACACTAAAACACGGAATAGTAGTTGAAGGTGAAGAAGGAAGAAAAAAATTAAAAGGTATGCAAAAGGCCACGGTAGCCTTAAAAGGCTCCGTAGGTATACTAGGTGTAGGATTTTCTAATCTTATGGCAATGATGGGACCTATTATGATAGCCTTTGGAGTACTTATGGCTTTAGGTGCTGGACTTGCAAAAATGCTTAAACTAAATAGTGAAGAATCAAAAGCTTTTGATGAAAGTCTTTCAGCCGCATCAGAGGCTTCTGAAAACCTTACTAAACGGTTTAAAACACAAACAGACCAACTAAATTCTGGACTATTAAGTTACATAGAGACTAATAATGCTCAACTTGCTTTTAATAAAGGAATGTCAGAAGCTAGTGAAAATACAATAAAAATGAATAAGTCACTTGAGGAATTCAAAAGAAATGCAAGCGACGGAGCTTTAGCATGGGAAAAGTTTAAAGCTATATTTGGATTAGATAGAGAGACCGAAGCTTTAGACCAACAATTAAAAACAGTTAAAGAACAAATAGAAGGAATGGCTAGAGAGTCAGGAGCAGAGGGGGCAAAAGACTTTTTTAATATAAAAGGAGCAAAAGACTATGCTATATCTGTAGAAGAGTTACAACGCACAGAACAAAATTACGCTAAGGCTAAGAAAGATGCTATGGGCGACGAGATGTCTTTAAGTACAAGACAAACACAGATACTAGAGGATTATAGGAAAGAGCAGCTGAGGGCTTCAGACGTGCATGGGCAACTCTTTAAAGATGCACTACACCAACATAGATTAAAAAAACTAGTAATAGCAGGCGAAAAAGAAGGTCTTAAGCTACCAATTTTTAAGGCTATTATAGAAAGAAGTAATGCTTTAAATCTTTTGAATGCCGCCTATAAAAGAGTAGTAGGATCAACAGAACAACTAACCGATGTGCAAGAAAATTCTCTAGCTAAAAGTAAACCAGAAGCAGATAGATTAGCAATACTTAAATCTAACATTGACGGGGCTGCTGAAGCTATGGGGAAGTTTACCTCAAACTTTCAAACAAAAACCAAAGTAGATGATGTAGTAGCTTCATTTGATTCTATGTCAGCAAGTATTGTAGATATGTCAGATGGCACAGAGAAAGGCGCTGAAAAGGTTAAAGACTTTTATAAATCTGTGGGAACTGAGAAAGACAATCCTTTTTCAAAGTTATTTAACGAAGAAGAACTAAAACAATTAGCAACAGGAAGTGGCGCAGTATGGGAGTCGTTAAGAGAACAAGTAGATCAATACAGACAATCTATTATAATGGCAGCAGCAAAACAATCAGAATTAGCACGAGTAATAAAACAACTTAGTAAGTTTCAAGCTGGCGGTCAAGCTGTAAATGTCGCACGTTATACAGCTGAAGCTAAGTCTTTAAAAATCACTGCAGATCTTAAAAAGTCTGAGCATGAAATGATTCTAAGAAAGAATAATATGACTCAAGACCAATTAGATCAAGGTATAGACATAATAGAACAAGGTGGGACAATAAAAGAGATAGAAGATGCATTACTGAATAAAGGATTAAATAGAGCAGATGTATTAGCCGCAATGAAAACTAATACGATAGCAATAACTGCATCTGCAAAAGAGCTGGAAGCTACTGAAACCGCAACAGCAAAAGCAACTATAGATACTCTTAAAGCAAAACAAAAAATAGTAGCCGCACAAAAAGCACTAACAGAATCTCAGCTTGCAGGATTCAAATTAGAACAGCAAGTACATGCCCTAGAAACTAGAGGTAGTGTTAAACTAGCTCCTAAAGAAGAAGCAGCAGCAGCTATAGAGTCTGCAAAGAAAAAGCTAGAAATGACAATAGCGGAAGCTAAAATTAAGATGTCTATTATTGATGCAGAAAGACAACTCCTTATGATAAGGGTTGCATTACTGACAGAGGAACAAGCTAAGGAAGCGGGCATTGATAAAGGAGCAATGATAAAAAATCTAAAAGCATTGGGAGATTTACAAAAAGCTACTTTATCACAAACTTTGACAAATGCTGCAGCGCAATTTAAACTTGATATGGGAAAAGCTGTATCAGACTCCTTCAAACACGGAATAACGAATGGCATAAGAACAGGTGGAGAAGTATTAAAAGAGAAACTAGCTGAGATAGAGGAAAGAAGAAAAGAAGCGGTTGGGGCAGCTATAACGAAAAGTAACGAAGAAGGTGGAAGCCTCAGTGAGGGAATTAGTGCAGGACTTGCAGCATCTAAGCCATTTGATACAGAAACTGATGCTGCTAAAAAAGCAGCAGGCGTACAAATGATGAGAGAAGGCTTGGAGGGGTATGCTGCTGAATTAGCTAAGTTAGGTCCAGAAGGAGAACTTATAAGTAGCGTTATTCAAGGAGCTTACGCTATTTCAGATGCTTTCAAAGTATTAAGTGCAAGTGAATCAACTGGCATGGCTAAAGCGGCAGAGACAGCAGAATTTGCAGCACAAGCTTTACAACAAATAGGACAAATGATGGCTGCAAACTCTAAAGCTCAAGTTGCAGAAATAGATAATCAAATTAATGCTGAAAAGAAACGTGATGGAAAGTCAGCAGAATCCATGGCAAAAATAAAACAACTAGAAGCTAAAAAATTAGCAATGCAGAAAAAAGCATTTGAACAAAACAAAAAGATGCAAATGGCTACAACTATTGTAAGTACAGCTGCGTCTATTATGCAAGTAGCTGCTGATCCTAGTCTTGGTTGGTATGGCAAATTAGCAATGGGAATTATGTTTGCTGCAATGGGAGCGGCTCAACTTGCAATTATTTCTAAGACTAAGTTCCAAGGAGGAGCGGGTGAAGTCGAAAAACCAAAAATGACAGCTTTATCTATAGGAAAACGAGATAACAAAGTAGATGTTTCAAGAGGAGCTGCTGGTGGAGAAATGAGCTATCTCAGAGGTGGAAGAGGCGTAGGCTCAAATGCAAATGACTTTAGACCAACTGGTGGAGCTTATGGAATAAGAAGTTATGGGTATGCAGGAGAAGGAATACTAGTTGGAGAACAAGGACCAGAAGTAGTAACTCCAACACAACCAGTAGATGTACTAGCTACTGGAACAAACGGCGGGGCACAGAATGTAAACTTTACAATTAATACAATAGACTCTCAAGGAGTTGCAGACTTCTTAGACACAAATCAAGGAGCTATTATACAAACAATCAGAGGAGCTGCAAACGGCTACGGAACAGGATTTTTAGAAGAAGTGGATACTACGGTACTCGCTCCAGGGGGTTAAGATATGGGAGTTATAACACATTCAAATAGATTACCAGATCCTAACTATTCAATAGAGGAAACAGGAAAGGGAGGATCAGGAACGGTTGGACCGGGTTTTGCAACTGTAAAACTTGATTCAGTACAACCAACAGCAGTAAGTATTACAAATAGTGGACGAGTAACTTCTCGTTCCATAGCAGCACATAGGTGGTCAATAAATATTACTTATAACCCAATGACTCGAGACCAATTCGAGCCCGTCTTTAATTTTCTTATGGAAAAAAGAGGACGATTAAAACCTTTTGAAGTCGTACTACCTCAGTATGCTGCACCAAGAACAACATTAGCACTTACTAGTGGTAGTAACATAATTGTAGATGGAGCAATTTTAGCAGGAGCACCTTACTTTAAAGCTGATAATCACAGTGCTACTACTACAGGAAATATGAGACCTGGAGATATGTTTACTTTTACTGATTCAGCAAATTCAAATCATAAGAAAGTATATAGAGTTACGAGTGTAACAAATAATACTAATTATCTAGATGGAGAACAACCAGCTGCAGATGAGAGATACTACTATGTAACTCCTTCAATAGAAAAAGCAGTTGCAGATAATGCAACACTTGTTACTACAAACCCAACTTTTAGAGTTATACAAAGTGGAGACACTCGTTCGTATTCTCTTGGAACAAACAATTTATACCAATTTGATCTAAGCCTAATCGAGGCTCAACCATAATGTCAACAGAAAAAACTATTAATAGTACCATTCGAACTAATCTTCTTAACAATGAAGATTTTCTTTATGCGCATCTAGTAAAATTTGAACGTCCTTTTCCTAAGGACTCAGATACTAATACTTTTGGAACAGAAGCTAATAGATACGCTTACTACACTGATGGAAGCCATGATATATCATATGATGACGGTAGTGGTAATGGGGCTCAAGTTTATAGAGCAAATAGGATATTAAGTATAGGAAATTACTCGGAAACCACACAAGCTCGTGCCAGCCAAATGAACTTAACTCTTGCGGGAGAAGACTTAAAACCTGCCCTCACTATGACAGCAACTATAAGTAATGGAGGAATAGTAGCCCCAGTCCTAGGAAATGCTAATTTATATGAAGGGTACACTTTAGATTTTGTAGAAAAAGGTTTTAAAGAAGGAGACAGAATAAGATTCAAATCTAGTAGCATTGATAAAACTTTTATTATTGATAGCTTTTTAAGTAATAATACTGCCCTACAATTAGCTCGTACAGGTACTGATTCAAATGATGACGTTTTTAGTAATAGCGGAAATGGCCCTTGGACTATAACTCAAGAATCTGATGAAATAACGGCTCCTTTACAAGAAAGAGGAATAACTATATCAGGCACCTCAGCCGCTAGTCCGAACTTTATAAATAGAAGTGTAATGATTTATAAAGTATTTACAAACCCAGATACAGGCCTACTTTGGGGTAGTACAGGTATTACTATATTTAAAGGAGTAATCCAAAATGTATCTATTGATGAAGCTTCTACAGGAGTAAAGGTTAAATGGGGGCTTACAAGTCATTGGGGAGATTGGCAACAAGTAGGGGGTAGATTAACTACTGATGAAATTCATAGAAATATTCAACCTAATGGTAGACCTGCTGAAGTGCAGCCTATACGAAATGAATATGCAAGTGATTTAGGCTTTTTACATGCTGAAAGTTCTTTGAGTGCTATAGCAAACTATACTACTCAAGAAACTAGAACTAAGATGAAGGCAAAGAGAAGAGGGGGCATTGCTGGTCTTGCTGGTGGAAAGTATTACCTACAAATACCTTATCAAGTTGACATACAAAATGAAGTTGATTTAAATGTACATTTACAAGGAAAATATCTTCCTGTAGTTTATGGTGTACAAAGAATAAATGGTAATCCAATATTTGCAGACACATTAAATAGTGATAGTAAAGTAATATTTACAGCAGATGCTATCTGTGAAGGAGAAATTCATGGCTTATATAATATATACATAGATGATATCCCTTTAATATGTACTGATGATAATGACTACGACGTTAGAAAGGTAGGTGGAACAGACCAAGATAATACGCAACTCCAATGTTATGGTAGAATGTCTCATGGAGAGACTTTAATGGGGAAAGAAGGAGAACCAACCGAAATTAGCGGAGAACCAGTTGAATTTGATATTAATGATGAAGGTGAAATAGCTATTGCAAGATCATTAGCTGTAGGACCTTTTGGTATGAGCCCCAGAGTATCATCACTAATAAACGATTGGTGGAGTGGAGCAGGGGCACTATCTGCAGGTACAAATGGAGTTTTACATAGAAAAAGTTGGAGTATCGATGGCATACATAAAATAGATTCTAGCTTTTTTAGTGGAAGAGCAAATCAACTAGCTTCTTCTATGTTATATAATCCAGCTCAACTTACAGATGGGATAGAAAGTGTGACAGTTACTAGTGGAGGTAGTGGTTATACTAGTAATCCAGATGTATTAATATCTGCTCCATCAGGAGGAGGGGTAACAGCAACAGCTGAAGTACAACGTAGAGGAAATGATAATGAAGGAAACGAAAGACTAGTTGCAACAATAAAAATAACAAATAAAGGTTCAGGGTATACAGATGCAGATACAGTAACAGTAACTATTGGAAGTGTTACTTCTGGTGGGGGTTCTGGAGCACGAGCAACTGCAAATCGAGGTGGGTATAAAAGACAAGTAGATTATTATGAAGGCTCAGAACCTTATTGGAGCTCCAATCATAGGTTGTTAGATACCGCATATTCAGCAACCCGTTTTGAAATTAGCCCAGATGCCACAGAAATACCTGAAATAGAGTATGTTGTTAAAGGGTCACTACTTGATTGTTATAATTATGATAATACTTATGTGCCTGATGAAGTTTTAAACCCAGCAAGCCCAGGAGATATTACAAGTAGAGCGGGTACGTTTAAAATAGGAGATGTGATAGCCGTTGAATACAGTACAGATGGGGTTAATTGGACTAATGATACTTCGGGGTTAAATGCAAACGGTAAGTTTAAAATAATTGATAAGTACGAATTTCAAACTAATAGACAAACAACTCAGTGGAAATTTGAGTTAGATTCTGCTCCAGCTTTAGCAGTTACAAATGGTGCTCCTGCAAGAACTCATTTAAGGTTAAAGAATTCAAATAATGATTACTGGTACATGATAACATGGAACTATACTTTATGTACTGATAAAACTTTTCCTGATGAATGGAAGCAACCACTGGCAACAGATGCTAATACAAAATGGAGAATAGTTAATAATAAATTAACTGGTACATTTTCAACAGCAGATGCAGTACTTCTAGGTAAAAATAGTACTTATACTTCTTATCAATTCTATACAACTAGTACATCTGAATATATGCTAGATCTTAGTAATTATTTATTAACAGGCACATGGGCAGGAGATGTAGTTACTATAGAACTCGCTAATTTATCTCTAGCAACTCCAACCGAAACATTAGCTGCAATGAATAGTGCTAGTACAGGATTAAAAATAAAAAATGGTAAAACATTTAAAATGACTGATTCTTCAATTACTGGAATAACAAATTCAAAAGAATTATTTAATACCTATGCTGATACTAACTTTGATAGTACAAACACAACTTATGTTGGTCGTGGGGCTTTACTTCAAAATACTACTACAGGGGAAGAAAGAGAAATCGAAGATTTTGATACTACTAGTGATACTATAACCCTTTCAACTCCTTTCTATACTCCTCCAACTTTAACTGATAAGTTTACAATAACAGGTAGAGGAGCAGATAAACGAAGCTCTAATAATCCTGCAATACAAACACTTGATTATTTAACTAATATTCGATATGGTAAAGGATTAACAAGTACAGATTTAGATATTGACTCTTTTATCTCTTCAGCAAAATTATGTAGTGCTAGATCAAATATAACTGTTAAATTAGAAAGCGTTACAGGTATAGCAGCAGCAGATGTTTTTGAATTAAAAGTAGGGGGTTCTACGAATAGTGGGGATTTAGTAGCTCAGGGTACAGTAGGGTCAGCTTCAACTGATATTGATACTGTAAATAAAACTATTACTCTTACTAATGTACTTGGTAAATTTACTAAAGCCTATAGTACTTATGGACAGTATACAGAAGGAGATATAATTTATACTACTGCAGGACGCTATTATAGAGCCGCGTCTACAGTAACACATACCAGCGCTGTAGAACCAGTTCATGAGACTGGTACTACAGATGGTATGGCATATATTGGTAAATTTGATGATGCTATAGGAGCTGGGCCTATAGTTTTACATAAAACAGCAGGAAATGGTACTGCAACTACTGTAAACTTACAAAAGCATTTTGGAATGCCTGTTGAATATGAATTATATGATTCTGATTGGGTAAGATATTGGAGATATTATGGGTGGGATCGTAACAATCAAGCAGAAGTAACTAGGCACCAAACTAATTTTATACTTGATACAGGTAAGTCTCAATTCGCAAATATAAATTCTCTGCTTTCACACTTTAATGGTATACTATCTTATGAAAATGGAAAATATGTCTTAGACGTAGAAACACAAGAAGCAGCTCCAACAATAAGTCTTAATTCCTCTCAAGAAAATATTAATCCGTATTATATAGAAAATTCAGATATAATAGGAAAAATATCCTTGAAAGATGATTCACAAAAGAAAGGCAAAAATACTATCAAATCAAGCGTAGCTGATCCTCAAAATAATTGGGGGTCTAGAAGTATAACTTTCTTTAATTCTGACTTTTTAAAAGCAGATAGAGATATAGTAAAAACGGCAAACTTTCCTTTTACAGGTATAACTAATTATTGGAATGGAAGAATTGGAGTAGAAAAAGAATTATTCCAAAGTAGATTCTCAAAAGAAATAAGTTTTACCGTCGGGCCTAGAGGTTTATTATTAAAGGTAGGACAAGTTATAGCTATGAACTATGATTCCTTCGGATGGTCTAGTAAACTGTTTAGAATCGAGAACTTAAATTTTAATGCAAATTGTACGGTTTCGGTAAAAGCCAGAGAGTATGATGATAGCATCTATGAAATTACAAAACAGCAAGCATTAGGAGTTGAACAACAATCTAGTGCGAATTTTTCACTACCCAATATAAATCCTCCTAGTACTATTAGTACAACTACAGATAAAGCAGGCTCAGTTATTATTACTTGGACTAATGGGGATAAATTTAAGGAGGAAACAGATTCTACAGAAGTTTATGCCTCCAACGATAATAATAGGAGTAATGCTACCCTCATAGCTACAGTAGATAATGCAGAAAGTTATGCATATACTACAGCTATTGCGGGTACTAAGTATTATTGGGTAAGACATAAAAGAAAATCAAGAGTTAAATCTTTTACTACTAGATCAGCTTTTTTCCCAGTAAGTGCAACTGGTGGAAGTACAGGAACATCAACTTCTATATCCGCAGGCGCAGTAACTGTTAATTTAATACCTAGTAGCCATGTTATTGATTTTACTAAAGTGGGTACTGAAGCTAGTACTATTACTTTTACTACTGAAACATTTAATACAGAAGGTACACCTTATTTTGAATTTTTGGTGGGAGCAAGTACTATAGGAAGTGTTCTACCTGCCAGTGGTACTAGAACAATTGATAGTGTTGACTATGATGGAGACGAGTTCCGATTACCACAAGCTAATGAGCCCGGTGATGGAGATGCTCCAGTACAAGTAACAGTAAAAGTAAGAGAAGCATCTGCAAGTGGAAATATTATTGCACAAGACACAGTAAGTATATTTACAGTAAAAGACGGACAAAATACTGTAACAGGGCTACTAACAAATGAGGCACATGTAGTTCCTGCAGATAATGATGGGGGCAATCCGGTTCTTACAAACTCTGGGGGCACATTCAAAGTTTACTACGGTAATACTTTAATGAAAGGAAATGCTGACTCTAGTGATGATGTAGCAGATAGTAAAATATCTTTTTCAGTAGCTTCTGAAACAGGAGTAGACGTATCTATAAATGAAAATTCAGGAGTATATACGGTTAATTCTATGTCTGCAGATTCTGGAACGGCAGTATTTTCAGTAACATTGGAAGGAAGTGTAGTAGGTGGCGTAGATAATACAAATGATGTAACAAGAACAAAAACATATACAATAGCAAAAGCAAAACGAGGTACTACAGGAGCAGGAACAGCTGGATTAAATAATATCATTGTTAGTTTATACAAACTTAATAATAATTCTAGTACTGCTCCTGCCCTTCCAGATGGAGATGGGGCAGATAAAACTTCTACTTATACTTTTAGCACTAAAGCATTAACAGAAACAACTTCAGGAGCCTGGGACGAATGGAGCCCAGTTAAAATGGCTACAACAGTTGATAATGGGGTTAGATGGGTTACTATGGCAACTGCTTCAAGTAATACAAATACAGATACCATTGCTCATGGAGAATGGGTAACAGCTATTGTAGATGGAGATACTCCAAATCAATATGCAAAAATAGATTTATACCAAAGAAATGATAGTTCTTCAGCACCTGTTAAGCCAAATAATGCTCTTTACTATAACTTTGAAGAGGGAGCTTTAGTAGAAACTGGAACAACAACAAAATTAGTAGATGGAAACGCAGCTTTAGATAGTTGGAAATTAGAAATACCTGCTTCTGGAGATTACGTGCATCATATAAGTGCAGTAGCATTAGCAAATGCAAACGCTACTCAAGATACTATTGATGCAAATGACTGGTCAGGTGTAGTGCCCTTAACAGAACCCGGATCAAGTGGGGCAGCTTCTAAAGTAGTAAAATTAACATCAGCAGATTATTCAATAGTATATGACGAAGATGGAGTAATCTCAGCCCCCGCTGCAGGTAATCTATTATTAACTGCAACTACACAAAACTTTGATAATCCTTATTTTAAATTTACGGGGCATCAAGTTGCTAGTCCAGATGGTACTTATATAAATGAAGATAGTCCACATACTCATAATTTTACTGTACCTGCTACTTTTGCTGGTTTCAGTCCTAATCCTTCTTTAGTAAAAGTAGGAGTAGCTGAAGGAAATCAAACAGAAGTAGCTTTTGATACTATAAGTATATTTGCAGTAAAAGAGGGAACTAATGCCATTACTATATTTCTAACAAATAATTCACACCCTTTCCCTGCAGCAAATAATGGAACAGTAGCAGATAGTGATGAAGCAGACGGGGCAACTCAAATAGAAGCATATAGAGGAGCAACACAATTAACATTTGATGATGGGAGTACAGGGGGGAATGTAGGTACAAATACTTATAAAGTAATATCTGCTACACCTTCACAAACAAGTGGTCAAGATGATATTACAGTAGCTGCTTCTACAGTAAATAATCAAAGAGTTTATACTCCAACAGCAGTTAGAACAGGATCAGATTCAGGAATAGTAACTTATGTAATTAAAGCATCAGGAGTAAACTACACTCAAAAATACAGTTTTAGTAAATCTAAGAAAGGAGATGTAGGAGATGAGGGTAAAGGAACTACTACAATTTATTACTTGCAGACTGGTTGGACTAACCCAGGCACTCCAACTGCAGGAACAGACGAAACTCCAGGAGCTTGGATAACTACAATACCGACGGCTGCAGCAGATAAATCTATTTGGTGGTCTATTGGAACTAAGCCTGCGGGAAGTAGTACTTGGACATTCACTTATCCACAATTTTATATGGGAGATTTAGACTATACAGTACCAGGTATATGGAATGATGAATGGAGTATAAATCTAAATTTATCTGGTTTAGGAGTGCTTGGTCTTACTGATAGTAACTATGCAAATTCTCAAGTACCTACTATCACAGCAGGAGTAGGCCCTATAGGTAGCAGACCCGCAGCTAGTGGCTTGGTAATAGGCTCGACTTACTATGATACTACTAATAATATTTTATATATAGCTACTGCCGCAGGTACTTGGAGTGCGGGTAGTATAACAAATAATAATGAGCTAACAAATGGTACAGGATTTATTACAGGTATTGACTATGGTAGTGTTAGCGGCTCAAAACCACCTGTAGATGCAAATAATTATTCATTACCTAGTGGGGTTCTTACAGGCGGAAGCGTAAGTGGACGAGAGATAACCTTTACTAGTGGTGGTGGTAATGTTGTTCTTACAACACAAGATACCCAATATACTTTGCCTACTAATGTAGTTATAGGAACACCCTCTATAAGTGGCACAACAATTTCATTTCCTAGAAATGGAGCTGGAACAATTGATCTAACAACACAAGATACCCAATATGCAAACTTAGCAGCCCTTGATAGTACAGCAAATAATAAATTAAATGGAATAGAATCTGGAGCTACTGCAGACCAAACGGCAGGGGAATTTGACATAACAGGACTAGCAGGATTTTCTGCAGATGCATACGCAAACGCAAATTTAGAATGGGGCCCGATTGTAATAACTGCAGGAGCCGCAGCTTCTAACTTTTCAACATATAATGGATCTACTTTTAACGCAACTAACACTACAGGAACACTAAGTATAACTCACCCAAGTCTAGGGACATATGAAGCAACCTACACATGGCTTAGAAATGGTACTAATATTCAAGCAAATGATGGATCAAGTACTGAAGGTTTTGCAATAACTAATACGGGCAGTGGTAATGATGCATGGACTTTTTCAACAGCAACACATAGTGCTGCTACTTCAATAACAAAAACAATTACTCATACTGCAAGTAGTAATACAATAATTTTAATTTGTTCTATACTTGATTTAACAGGTTCTGGTGGCGGTGGTGGTAAATGCCTAACTCCTGCTATGTTACCTGAAGGATTAGAAATAGGAGACGAAGTAGATAGCCCAGAAGGCAAAACTAAAGTGGTAGATATAATACATAAACAACGAGAAGGATACTACATACTAGAAGATGAACTAGAAATAACAAATGATCACCCAATACTAATTGAGGGAGAATGGATACTAGCAGAAGAATATCAAGGCAAGAAAGAATATATAGAAGGCTACACAGATGTTATCTATGTAGAAACAGAAAATGAATTATTAACTGTCAAAGACTGGACGGTTGGAGGTAAATACTAATGACTACAATTACAGCAAATAATAGTTGGGTATATAGACCCATGATAGAAAGCGATTACACATTTTGGATGGAGTGTTGGAAGGATTATCCTTTAAGTCCAGAAGTTGGAACATTTACTTATGACGAACGTTTAAAGTGGTTTTCTGCAAGAATAACACAAAATGAAACAGGCACAGACGCTAGTATTAAAAGTGGTTATGCTATGCCCAATAATCAACCTCTTATAAGAACTTATATTTCAGTAAACCCCGCAGGTGTTGCTGTAGGTATAAGAGTATATAGTTTTGAGGTTTCTGGAGAAGCATGGGTTCGAGCAGATATTATACACCCTACTCATAGAGGTAATGGTTATTTCACAGATCATAAAATATTGGCAGTAGGACTAATGCGTGAATGGAATATTACAACAATCAAAGGTTGGGTAGAAAATGACCCAACGTTTAGTACTATCGGACTAGTAAAAACAAAACTAGGAAATTTGGGCATGACTGTTTCAGCATCAGCTAAGGATTCTAGTGATGTTGCTTTAAACTCAGCGGGCAGTTCAGTATCTTTAGATAATTTAAGTATTACTATTGCACAATGTGAATCGTTAAAAAGTGGAGACAGTGGTTGGGCAGATGTAACCTTTACTGTTTCATAAAATAAAACATAATAATCCGGGTTTAATACACCCCTTAGAAAAAAATATCTTGACAGATACCTTAAATTTTGGTATAATTACATAAATGGAGAAAATAATAAAATGGCAGCAGGAACCTACAATTTCACACTAGAGCAGGGAGCGACTTTCAATCGTATTCTAACCCTGCAAGAAAACAGCGCAGTTATGAACTTAACTGGCTATTCAGTCGCGTCAAAGTTCCGATCAACTCACGACTCAGGTACGGTTGCGGGCACGTTTACGTGCACGATTAGTGATGCTAGTGCTGGTAAGATAACAATGACTATGACCAACAGTACTACATCAGCAATTGAAGAGGGCATATACGTATACGATTTAGAGATAACATCAGGAGTAGGAGCAGTAACTAGAGTACTACAAGGTAACATAACTGTAACGCCGGAAGTAACTAGATAATGGCTATCACAGTTACAATCACTGAGACTCCCATCTATGTAACAGTTGATGCTACTGCTAATACGGTTACACTAAATCAAAGTGATAATCCAATTACTGTAACTACTACTACGGATTTAACTCTTCAAGCAGGTTCAGCTGAATATGTAACTTACACACAAACAGGTAGTTTAGCAGGTGGAAATGTACAAGACGCACTAGCAGATTTAGCAGATCAATTTTATAGACAATCCTCAACTCCTTCTGGGAGTAACTTAGCCGAGGGGGATCTATGGTACAATACTTCTAGTGAAGAACTTTTTGTATACAGACAAGTATCGGGCGGATACGAATGGCACACAATTGCCTCAGCAGGGGGATCATCTCCCACGACCTTCACCTTAGATGGTGGGTCATTTTAGGAAAAATAAATGGCAACAAATATAATTAAAATTAAAAGAACAACAGGGGCTACCGCACCTAGTTCTTTGAACGCAGGAGAATTAGCATTTTCAGGTGGGTCTGGGAATCAGAGCAATATGGGGCAGAGGTTATTTATAGGTGACCCAGCAAATTCAAACGCAGTAACAGTAATTGGCGGTAATTACTTTGCTAATATACTAGACCATGTTCATGGGACTACTACAGCAAGTTCGGCATTAATTGTAGATGCAAATAAGTCGGCTTCAGAAGTAAGAACACCAGCATTGTACATAGGTACTTCTGGCTCAGATACACTAGTTACATCAACAGCAGCAGAATTAAACATATTAGACGGTGTTACATCAACAGCAGCAGAGCTTAACTTAATAGATGGTTCTATAGCAGGAACAATAGTTGCAAGTAAAGCAGTAGTTGTAGACGCAAATAAAGATGTGTCAAGTTTCAGAAATGTTACTTTATCAGGAACTCTTACAGGAGCAACTTTAGATATTTCAGGAAATGTAGATGTTGATGGAGTTACAAATTTAGATAATACAGATATAGACGGATCATTAACAGTAGATGGAGCAGTAGATATAAATGCTACTACTTTTGATATTGATGCAAGTGATGATGTAGATATTGATACTACAGATACTACTGGTGGTATAGCCATTGGTACAGCAACTTCAGGTGTTCCAGTAACACTTGGGCACGGTACTTCCGAAGTAACAGTTGGAGATAATTTAACAGTTACAGGTAATTTAACAGTAAGTGGTACAACTACTACTGTTAATTCAACTACAGTAGCAATAGCCGATCCAATATTTGAAATAGGAGCTTCTGGTTCTGATGATAACTTAGATCGTGGTATTAAAATGAAGTATAACTCAAGTGGAGCAAAATATGCTTTCTTTGGTTATGATGATTCAGATGGCAAATTTGCTTTCATACCAGATGCTACAGATAATAGTAACGTATTTTCGGGAAATCAAGGTACATTAAAAGCAAATATAGAAGCAGGCTCAGGTGGAAACTCTATTAAAGTAGGAGATTCTTATCCTTTTAATGATAACTCTGGAAGTCTAACTTTAACAAATATTGATAATATTGATAGCACTACAGAAGCTACTTTGGAGAGCGCAATAGATTCTCTAGCAAATTTAGTTACTGTTGGAACTATTACAACAGGAGTATGGAGCGGTACTTCGATAGCAGTTAATAAAGGTGGAACAGGATTAACTTCTTCAAGCACATCAGGTTTTATACCTGTATCTAATGGAACTGGATTCGTTATGCAGGCAATAGATGGTGGGACATATAGCTAATGACACAACAAATTAAATTAAAAAGGAATACAACTAACACAACAGCTCCAGAAACTGGAGATATAGATGTTGGTGAGCTTGCAATAAGCGCTGTAGACGGTAAGATATATCTTCGTAAAACAGATAATTCAATAGTAGCTCAAGCTATAGAAGATGACGTAATCGCACTCGCAATAGCACTAGGATAAGAATATGGCAAATACATTTAAAAACGCTGCGGTAGCAGCTACAGGTACATCTGAAGCAACGGTGTATACTGTACCCAGTTCGACTACTACTACTGTAATAGGACTTACTTGTGCAAATGTAACAAGTACTAGCCCTGTATTAGTAAGTATTAGAATATATGATAGTTCTGGGAACGCCCACTACTATGTAGTGAAAAACGCAGAAGTTTATACAGGAGGATCTTTAGTTGCAGTAGGTGGGGATCAAAAATTAGTACTAGAAACAGGAGATATAATTAAGGTTATATCTGATACTTCCAGTTCAATCGATACAATAGTATCCGTGATGGAGCAATCATAATGGCATATATAGGTAAAAGACCCGTAGATACTTTTCCAGCAATTAACGCTGTAACTTCTACTTTAATAGCAGAAAATAACATAACAGCTAGAGAAATTGCTACTAATGCGATAACTTCTACTTTAATAGCAGAAAATAATATTACAGCAAGAGAAATCTTAACGGGCACAATAACATCAACTTATATAGCAAATAATGCTATTCTAACTCAACATATAGATGACAACCAAATAACTGCTGATCAAATAGCAGATGATTCCGTTGGCATAGGACAACTAGCTGGAATAGCTAGAGGTAAAATACTTTATGGTGATTCAAGTGGAAACCCTGCTTTACTCTCTTTAGGAAGTAATGGACAAGTACTTACATCAGATGGTACAGATATATCTTGGGGAACAGATGCTGTATTAACAACAGAAAACGTACAAGATATAGCAGGTGGAATGTTTACAGGTAATACTGAAACAGGTATTACAGCAACATATCAAGATGGTGATGGTACAGTAGATTTAGTAATAGGAACACTAAACCAAGACACAACAGGACTAGCAGCTACAGCTACTGCATTAGCAACAGCAAGGACTATAGGTGGTACTTCATTCGATGGAACAGCCAATATAGCAGTAGGACTAGCTGGAACAGCAACAGCACTAGCAACGGCTAGAACAATAGGTGGAACTTCGTTCGATGGTACAGCAAATATTGTACCGGGAACATCAACAGCTTTAGCAACAGGAAGAACAATAGGAATGACTGGAGATGTCGTTTGGACATCACCTTCATTTGACGGTAGTGGAAATGTAACTGCCGCAGGAACAATTCAATCAGACGCAGTAGAGCAATCTATGATTGCAGATGACGCTGTTGGAGCAGATCAATTAGCAACTAATGCTGTTGTAACAGCTTCAATAGTAGCAGGTAGTGTAACAACTACAGAACTAGCGGCTAATACAATAGCCACAGGTAATATAGCTGACAATGCTGTAGACGGGACTAAGATAGCCCAAAATAGTATTCTTACTAGACATATAGATGATGGACAAGTAACTACAGACCAACTAGGAGCAGATGCAGTTACAGGAGCTAAGATAGCTGATGATGCTATTGATAGTGAACACTATACTGATGGAAGTATAGATACTGCTCACATTGCTGACGATCAAGTCACAGCAGCAAAATTAGCTAATACAGCAGTAACACCTGCAGCCTATGGTTCAAGTTCAGCAATCCCAGTAATAACTATTGATGCTCAAGGACGTATTACAGCCGCAAGTACAGCAGCTACAAGTTCAGTACTTACAATCGCTGCAGATAGTGGTTCAAATGATACTGTTACAGTTGGTACTGATACTTTTACATTTGAAGGTACTGCAAACGAAATAGAAACAACAGTTTCAAATAACAAAATTAATTTTGGTTTACCTACTAATGTAACAATAGCAGGAAACCTAACAGTTGCTGGAACTCAAACAACAGTTTCTAGCACAACAATTACAGTTGCCGACCCGTTAGTAGCACTAGCGAGCGGTAACAATGCTGCAGATGCAGTAGACATAGGACTATATGGTCTATATGACACTAGTGGTTCTCAAGACCTTTATTCAGGATTATTTAGAGATGCTAGTGATAGCGGAAAATGGAAATTATTTAAAGATAATCAGGCAGCGCCTACAACTACTGTAAATACAAGTGGTACAGGTTATGCCGTAGGCACATTAGTAGCAACTCTTGAAGGTAATGTTACTGGTAATCTTACTGGTAATGTAACAGGTAATACTTCTGGAAGCTCTGGAAGCACAACAGGTAATGCCGCAACAGCAACAGCATTAGCTAGTGCTAGAACAATAGGTGGAACATCTTTTGACGGTACAGCCAATATAGCAGTTGGTTTAGCAGCTACTGCAACAGCATTAGCAACAGCAAGAACTTTAGGTGGCGTATCTTTTGATGGTACAGCAAATATCAACCTACCTGGTGTTAATGCAGTAGGTAGTCAAAATACTACTGGATCTGCTGCAACGCTTACTTCAGCAAGAACTATTGGGGGAGTATCCTTTGATGGGTCTGCCAATATTAACCTACCAGGTGTTAATGCAGTAGGCAGTCAAAATACTACTGGCTCTGCAGCAACTCTTACTTCAGCAAGAACTTTAGGCGGAGTGTCCTTTGACGGATCTGCCAATATTAATCTACCAGGTGTTAACACATCAGGTAGTCAAGATACTTCAGGTACTGCAGCATTAGCAACCAGTGTAACAGCAGTAGCTAATAATTCAACAGACGAAACTGTATACCCCGCT
>Ga0206683_10000051_pt1 | contig 73814 bp, 72 predicted proteins | sample M280m12015metaG_FD_155483 | JGI IMG/M metagenome (GOLD analysis project Ga0206683, IMG submission 155483) | Ammonia-oxidizing marine archaeal communities from Monterey Bay, California, United States - M2 80m 12015 | ecosystem: Environmental > Aquatic > Marine > Intertidal zone | place: USA...
AACATCACTATGACCACCTAAGTATTTTGTAGCACTGTGCATTACAATATCAGCACCTAGTTCAAGAGGTTGTTGTAGATAAGGTGTTGCAAAAGTATTGTCTACACCCAACAAAATTTGATGCTTTTTTGCGATACTTGCTGCTTTTTTAATATCAATAATGTTTAACATGGGGTTAGTCGGAGTCTCTACCCAAATTAATTTCGTGTTTTTTGTTACAAACGTTTCAATATTTTCAGCATTTTTCATTCCTATAAAATGAAATTTAATTCCAAAATTTGCATAAATCTGAGAAAATAATCTGTAGGATCCTCCATATAAATCGTTTGTTGATATAACCTCATCTCCAGGACGAAGTAATTTTAATACTGCATCAATTGCAGCTAATCCACTAGCAAATGCCAAACCATAGTTTCCATTTTCTAAACTAGCAAAACTTTTTTCTAAAGCAGAACGAGTTGGATTGTGAGTTCTAGAATACTCAAAGCCCTTATGACCCCCTGGAGTACTTTGAGCATAAGTTGAAGTTTGGTAAATCGGAGGCATTACAGCGCCATAAGCTTTATCGTGTTCTTGGCCTCCGTGAATTGTTTTTGTATTAAATTTCATCTCTATAAATTTTAAAAACAAATATAATTATTTAACCGTTTTAGAGACTCCATAATCGTATAATTTGATATTTATTTTAAAAATAAAGTGTATCAAACTTGTATCAATTGTAAATTTATAATTTCTTATGTTTGTTTTAAAATAAAAACTATGGCTAATAACTTAAAAAGTTTCGTAAGTATTAAGGGTAATGAGCAGGCGGTTAAACTCATTGACTCAATGATTGAGAAAGTTCAAAATAACGATAGTGACGACTCCATTCCAGCGTTTGCTACTGCATTTTATAACGATGTTGAGAGGGCTGAAAATGGTGGTGTTATGAACAGTTGGTCGTATGATAATTTAGGGTCTAAATGGACTGTATTATATGATGTTCAAGGTGAGGGAGAATTCTCAATCGAATCTGCTTGGTATCCACCGAAAGAATTTTTTATTCATTTATATAATTTGTGTGTTAAATTAGATGAAAATGTAGAAATTGAAGTTACATATGAAGATGAGTCCTATAGTCCTATAGGCGCTATTGTTATCAAGAAAGATTGTGATGGCACTCCTTGCATGTGGGCTGAAGAAACCCATGATATTGTAAACCCACTTGATGATATGGATTGGGATGATGAAAATTATGAAGCAACTTCACAAGAATTTTATGAAAGTTTGTATGACAAGCAACAAGCATATCTAAAACAATGTCACGAACTAGTAATTACAGATGGTGAACCAATATAAATATAGAAATTCAGTATGAGGTTAGTTTTATGATGAAAAAAGTATATTATCTTTCCACCTGTGATAGTAACAAAAGAATATTAAAGAAATTAAATCTTTCAAAAGAATTTGTAAAACAGGAGATAAAAGCAAATCCTGTCAATGAGAATGAATTGGAAAAATTATATAATTATACAGGTAATTACGAGAATCTAGTGAACAAACGTTCAAGATTATATACTTCAAGAAAATTAAGTGCTAAAAATTTAACTGAAATAGACTTTAAAAATTTAATTTTAGAACATTATACTTTTTTGAAGCGACCGATTTTAATAAATGACAATCAAATTTTTGTTGGGAATAGTAAGAGCGTAATTGCAGCTGCATTAGAATCTTTGAGATAAAAAATTATAATTATTTTTGAAAATTAAAATTTATCATGAACAAACTATTCCTTGTACTATTTTTTTTTATAGGATTTTGTGGCTACTCTCAAAAAGATTCAATAAAATTTAAAAACAATGATGTTCTTGTAGGGGAGATTAAAACACTGTTAAATGGCGTATTAACTATGAAAACCTCATACAGTGATAAGGACTTTAAAATTGAGTTTAAGGAAGTTTCCGAAATTTACCTTAATCAAACTTTTTTAATATTGTTATTAAGTGGTGAGCATTATCTTGGTTCAGCAAAAACGACTAAGACCAACATTTTAGAAATAAGAGATACTAAAGGATTTGTTTTTGAAACAAATCTCGAAAACCTGTCGCAGGTTAAAGAATCCGGAACAAAATTTTGGAGCAGGTTTAAAGGAAATGTAGATTTAGGTTTTAATTTAACTAAAGCAAACAACGCAGTTCAGTTTAACCTAAATAGTGTCCTTATGTATGTTGGTAAAAAATGGAATTTTAATGCTAGTTATGGTAACACCATTAACAACCAAGATAAAGTAGATATGACAAAAAGGGTGCAGGCAGACCTAGATGCGCAACGACTTTTTGTTAACGATTTTTTTGGAATTGCCCAAGTTTCATTTTTATCAAACACAGAACAAGCCTTAAAAGGAAGAACAACCGGTCTATTGGGAGTTGGAAAATATATTGTGCGAACCAATAAACTTTATCTAGGACTAAGAACTGGTTTAAACTATAATATTGAAACCTATTTTGATCCCACATTAGACAAAAACTCCATGGAAGTAAATCTTGGAACAGGGTTAAATATGTTTGATTTTAATGATTTTAACTTAAGCACTGATATCATTGGTTATTACGGTTTAACCGAAAATGATCGTTTTAGAGTTGATTATAGCATCAACCTAAAATATGATATGCCTTGGGATTTTTATATAAAATTTGATTTTTCATTAAATTACGATAATCAACCAGCAGATACAGGTAGTGAATTTGATTATGTGTTCAATAGTGGTTTTGGTTGGGAATTAAAATAATCTATTCCACCTATGAATCAAAGAAATCTAGCCCTTCTTGCAGCAACTACCACTAGTATTATTTATGGTGTTAACCATACGATTGCAAAAGATTTAATGCCACACGTAATCGAACCCTATGGATTTATTTTTTTACGCATTAGTGGTGCAGCAGTACTTTTTTGGATATTAAGCCTATGGTTCCCGAATGAAAAAATTCAAAAGACTGACATGCTCCGTTTTTTGGCTTGTGGATTGTTTGGAATGACGATTAACATGCTAATGTTCTTTAAAGGGTTAAGTCTTTCAACGCCAATTAATAGTTCGGTAGTAATTACGCTAGTTCCTGTTATTTTATTGGTATTATCCGTAGTATTTTTAAAAGAAAGAATTTCTTGGCGTAAGTATATAGGTATTGGATTAGGGCTTTTTGGGGCGTTAATTTTAATATTTTTTGGAGTTAAAACACAAACAAATGCTCCTAATATTCCTTTAGGAAATATCCTGTTTCTGTTAAACGCTACTTCGTATTCCATTTATTTAATTATTGTGAAACCTCTTGTGAAAAAATACCATTCTATAACTTTAATGAAATGGTTTTTTCTTATTGCTTTAATTATTAATTTCCCTATTGGATTTAACGAATTTTCGGCCGTTAAATGGCAAGTTTTACCTTCACTTATTATTGGAAAGTTAGCATTTGTAGTGATTGGAACTACTTTTTTCACCTATCTTTTTAACATATACGCCTTAAAACAATTACAACCTTCGACCATAGGAGCGTTTATTTATTTACAACCTGTTCTTGCGGCAATTTTTGCTGTAATAATGAAAGCTGATTCGCTAAGTCCACTAAGAGTAGGTTCAGCGATTTTAATATTGATGGGCGTATTTTTATCAACTAGAAAACCCAAAAAAGCTTAAATAAGTTTTTGGGGGAATTGTTTGAATTTTCTTGTGTCATCTTTAGTTAAATTTTTAAAATCCCCTGTTTTTTCTAACTCATTTAATGCAAGAAAAAGTTTATTAGGCAAATCTCGTAATTTGCGTGTTTGGAGATCAATCCAACCACCCATCATATTACAACGAGCCATATTTTCACCTTCATGATTATAAAAGTTATGCTGAAATTCGAAATACATCCCATTTTTAGAAATTCCTTTTAATTGAAGAGATACACGAATTGGTTTTCCTGGAAAAACCTCTCTGAAATAAAACATGTGTTCATAAAAAACTACAGGGCCAATATTATTTGTTACCATACTGTTCTGTCCAAAACCATTTTCCATCATATAGCTCAAACGCGTATGACTCATAAAATTAATATAACTACTATTAGCTAGATGTCGATTTGCATCTAAATCGTTCCAACGGACTTCAAATTCTTTTAAGTACATGTTTTTTTTTCAAAAATAAAATTCTTTTTTAAAGTATGAGGTGTATTTTTTTTACTTTGCTAAAAAAAAATGCCGATTGTAAATAGTATTTATAAACCCTCCTTTTTTTATAAAAACGGACATTTTTCGACAATATACTCAGCCAAGCTAAGAGTTCCTCCTGGATTAGCTCAAGACAGGGAGCGAATTATTTTACCTGACAATGATTTTATTGACGTCGATTGGTCTTTCACTGAAAAATCTTCTGGAAAAGTAGCTGTTTTACTTCACGGGCTTGAGGGAAATGCTCAAAGAACATATATTAAAGGTGCAGCTAACGAATTGTTAAAGAATGATTATGATGTTGCTGCAATGAATTATCGAGGATGTAGTGGCGAAAATAATTTAGCCTATCAATCTTATCATTCAGGAAAAACTGATGATTTAGATTTTTTAATAAATCATATTTTACAAAAGGAAATCTATCAAGAGATCGTGTTAGTTGGTTTTAGTTTAGGAGCAAATTTGTTATTAAAGTATCTTGGAGAACGAGATGTTCTCCCTAAAGAAATAAAAAAAGGAGTTGCAATATCGGTCCCAATTAGTTTAAAAGGCTCTTTAGAAAGTTTAAACGAACCTAAAAACTGGCCCTATAGAACAGTTTTTTTAAAAAGTTTAAGGAAAAAATACAAACTAAAAATGAAGCAATACCCCAATAAAATGTCTATAACAGAACTAAAAAAAGTTAAAACTTTAAAAGATTTTGATGATATTTATACCTCAAAAGCACATGGATTTAAAAATGCGTATGACTACTATGAAAAAAATAGCAGCAAACAGTTTTTACCAACTATTAAAATTCCTGTCTTAATTTTAAATGCAAAAAATGATAGCTTTTTAAATATTGATTGTTATCCATTCGAGAGTGCAGAACTTTCAAAATTTATATATTTAGAGACCCCTTCATTTGGGGGACATGTAGGGTTTCATTACACCAACGAAACTTATTACAGCGAGAAAAGAACTGTTATTTTTTTAAACGAAAAACTATGACTAATGAAAATCAATTAATGATCGCTCTGGGATATTGTGTTTTTATGCTAATTATTTTCATTATTTATTTTCTATATCCGCCAAAAAAAATTAATTACCTATATGGTTACAGAACCAAGCAATCTATGCGAAATAACGAGACTTGGACTTTTGCTAATAAGTATGCTGCAAAACTTTTAATTAATTTCTCTATCTATTCGTTGTTTATTCCGCCAATTTTATATTTTCTCTATCCTGAAAATAATTTTATAATAACAATTATAATTCATACCGCATTAATACTCTCCGTTTTATATTTTACAGAGTTACAACTAAAAATAAAATTTAAAAAAGAAGAAAATCACAAGATGCACAAATAATTTACTCCCATTGTATTTTAGTACCTTTGCCTTATTAAATGGCAATTATATGATTAAGTCTATGACGGGATATGGTAAATCGGTTATCCAGTTACCAACCAAAAAAATAACTGTAGAATTAAAATCTTTAAATAGTAAAAATTTAGATTTAAATACAAGAGTTCCTTCTTCCTACAGAGAAAAAGAATTAGAAATTCGAAAACTTATTTCTAAATCCTTAGTGCGAGGAAAAGTTGATTTTAATTTATATATAGAAGTTACCGGCGAAAAAACAACCGCAAAAGTTAACGAAGGTGTTGTTAAACAATATATGAATCAACTTAAAAATATTAGTTCTGTAGCTGAGGTAGAACTTTTAAAAATGGCTGTAAAAATGCCAGATTCCATGAAAACCGAACGAGAAGAAATTGATGCAGGTGAATTTAAAAATATTTTAGAAGCTGTAAACGAAGCTTTGACAGCTCTCAATCATTACAGATCAGATGAAGGGACGGTGCTTGGAAATGATTTCAAAATTCGAATCAAAAATATTTCAGAACTACTTATTAAAGTTGTAGCAGTTGATTCTGAGCGTATGACTATAGTCAAAAATCGCCTTCGTAAAGCGGTAGAAGATTTAAAAGAAGCGGTAGACGAAAATCGTTTTGAACAAGAACTAATTTATTATCTTGAAAAATACGATATAACAGAAGAAAAAGTACGTTTAAAAAATCATTTGAATTACTTCAATGAAGCTCTAGCCTCTTCAGATTCAAATGGAAAAAAAATAGGTTTTATTTGTCAAGAGATTGGAAGAGAAATCAATACTATTGGCTCAAAATCTAATCACGCTCCAATGCAACAATTGGTGGTCCAAATGAAAGATGAATTGGAAAAAATTAAAGAACAATCTTTAAACGTTTTATAATGGCAGGAGGAAAATTAATTGTTTTTTCAGCACCATCAGGAAGTGGAAAGACTACCATTGTCCAACATTTACTCAAACTAGAAAAATTAAATCTGGATTTTTCAATTTCTGCAACTTCAAGAGAGCCCAGAAAAGGAGAAGTTCACGGCCAAGATTACTACTTTATAAGTTTAAAACAATTTAAACAACATATAAAAAAAGAAGAATTTTTAGAATGGGAAGAAGTGTATCGTGACAATTTCTATGGAACTTTAAAAAAGGAAATTGAACGAATTTGGGCAAAAGGTAAAAATGTGATTTTTGATATTGATGTTGTTGGTGGCTTAAGGATTAAGAAGAAATTTCCTAAAGAAACTTTAGCTGTTTTTGTTAAACCTCCCAGCGTAGACGAATTAAAAATCAGATTAAAAAAACGAAAAACCGAAAGCGACGAAAAAATTAATATGCGAATTGCAAAAGCCTCTGTCGAGTTAGCAACTGCACCTCAATTCGATTTTATCATAGAAAATATTGATTTAAATATTGCATTAAATGAGGCTAAAGAATTAGTAGAAAAATTTATTCACGAGGAAAATGAATAAAAAAGTTGGCTTGTTTTTTGGAAGTTTTAATCCTATACATGTGGGGCATTTAATTATTGGAAATCATATGACTGAATTTTCTGATCTTGAAGAGGTCTGGTTCGTAGTTACTCCTCACAATCCTCATAAAAAAAAGAAAAGCTTATTGGATGATGTGCATCGATTAGCTATGGTTAGAATTGCAATTGAAGATTTTACAAATTTAAAAGCAAGTAATATAGAGTTCGACCTTCCACAGCCAAACTTTACCATTAACACTTTAGTTGTACTTGAAGAAAAATATCCAAGTGTAGATTTTTGTTTGATTATGGGAGAAGACAATTTAAAAAGTTTTCATAAATGGAAAAATTTTGAGTTAATCTTGGATCGTCATTCTATTTATGTCTATCCAAGAGTCACTGATATAGACGATAAAACAACCTTTTCTAACCATTCAAAAATCACTGAAGTAGCTGCGCCTATAGTAGAAATATCTTCCTCATTTATTAGAAAAGGTATTAAGGAAAATAAAAACATACGTCCATTATTACCACACAAAGTTTGGGAATATCTAGACGAAATGAATTTTTATAAATAACTCTCCGAAGAACTTATTTTGTAGAGCCTGTTATTATTACGTATTTTTGAGTTAAATATTATTTTTATGTCAAGTAAACCTAAGTTTGCTGTTTTTGGTGGAGGAAGTTGGGCAACTGCTATTGTAAAAATGCTTTGTGAAAATTTAGAAGAGGTAGGTTGGTATATGCGAAACGAATCTGCCATAAAACATCTACAAAAACATAAACATAACCCTAATTATCTGAGTTCTGTTGAGTTTGACATGTCAAAACTAAGACTCAGTAACGATATTAATGAGTCGGCCACTTATGCCGACTATCTCATTTTTGTAATTCCCTCTGCTTTTTTATACAAGGAACTTGAATTACTTACAACCGACATAAAAAACAAAGTGATATTTTCTGCTATTAAGGGCATTGTGCCAGAAACTAATTTAATCGTTGGGGAACATTTTTGTAATCTTCTAGGAGTTCCTTTTGAAAACATAGGGGTTATATCTGGCCCCTGTCACGCAGAAGAAGTCGCATTAGAACGTCTTTCATATCTTACTATTGCATGTGCAGAAGAAATAAAAGCTCAGGTAGTATCAGATTCCTTAAGCTGTGATTATATAAAATGTAAAATAAGTGAAGATATTATTGGTACGGAATACGCTGCAATGCTTAAAAATATTTATGCTATTGCTGCAGGAATAGCACACGGATTAGGTTATGGAGACAACTTTCAAAGTGTTTTAATGAGTAATGCTATTCGTGAAATGAAAAAATATGTAAAGAAAGTTTATAAAATGAAACGAGATATAAATGGCTCTGCATATTTAGGTGATTTATTAGTAACTGGTTACTCTACATTTAGTAGAAATAGAATGTTTGGAAATATGATTGGTAAAGGATATACAGTAAAAAGTGCTCAAATGGAAATGAGTATGGTGGCTGAAGGTTATTATGCTTCCAAAAGCGCATATCAACTAAATATGGATAAAGAAAAAAATGCCAAGACCCCAATAATAAATGCTGTTTATGCTATTTTATATGAAGGCGGAAATGCTAAAGATATTTTTAAAGATCTCACTAATAAATTGGATTAGCACTTAATTTTATTGATAAAAATAGCTTTATTATTATTTTCATATATTTATATAAAATAGAGAATATGAAATTATCCCACCTTCTTTTTGTATTTATTTGTTTCATTGGTGTTACATCAACTGCGCAAAAAAACAACTTAAAATCAGTAACTTATAAAAATATAAGCAGTCAAATTAGTCTTGATAAAATTCTAAAACAGAAAAAATCAGACTACATCATTACAAAAGAGCATATTAGTAGTCTCAGTGGTATTCGCCATGTCTATTTGAGACAAAGCCTTAACAACCTTGAAATTTACGGAACCGAGTCTAGCATTCATTACGATCGAAATGGAAATGTATTTAAGGAACATAATCAATTTATTAGCAGCACCTCTATCAATAAAATAGATAATAATTCTCAAATAATTAATGCTAAACAAGCTATTGAAGCTGTTGCTAATCAAATGAATTATAAAATCTCTAATCTGAAACAATTAGAATTAAAAAAAGGAATAAATCAAAAAGCACTATATAATAAAGCAGGTATTTCAATTGAAAACATCCCTGTTAAGCTTATGTACTACTATAGAACAGGTAAAAAATTATTAAAAATATGGGAGCTATCTATTGCAGAAGTTAATAGCTCAGATTGGTGGAATTTTCGAGTAAATGCAACTACTGGACAAATTATAGATAAAGATAATTGGACGGTTTCTTGCAATATAATGGAAAGTCATTCTTGTCACGAATCAGAAGAAAAAAATATAAACCAAATAGGTCCAGTCGAAGAAAAAAACTTAACTCAAAATATCGCCTCAATCCTGCCGGGCAGTTATAATGTTTATGCAATGCCAGTAGAATCACCAAATCACGGATCCAGAACTATTGAAACAAATCCAGAAAACTTAATCGCTTCACCTTTTGGTTGGCATGATACAAATGGTAGTACAGGTGCTGAATATACCTATACAAAAGGGAATAATGTGGATGCTTATGAAGATGGAGATAATCCAGGTTACAGAGCTGAGGGAGGGCCTGGTTTGATATTTGATTTTCCGGTAAATACTACTTACTCAAATGGAGATCAATCAGAAGACGCAGTAATTACTAACCTTTTTTATTGGAATAATATCATACATGATGTAATTTATCAGTATGGTTTTGATGAAGCAAGTGGTAATTTTCAAGAAAATAATTATGGTAATGGTGGTCTTGGAAGCGACTCTGTAAATGCGGAAGCACAAGATGGAAGCGGATTTTGTAATGCAAATTTTGCAACACCTCCTGATGGTTCTAATCCAAGAATGCAAATGTATGTTTGTGGAAACAGAGATGGAGATCTGGATAATTTAGTTATCATCCATGAATATGCGCATGGAATTTCTCTCAGACTTAGTAATCTTGGAGGACAAGAACAAATGGGAGAAGGATGGAGTGATTATTATGGATTAATGTGGACAATGAAAAATGGAGATAGTGGAAGTGACTCAAGGGGAGTAGGAACTTGGTTAATTGGTCAAGGCCCAAATGGTGGAGGAGTAAGACAATACCCTTATAGCACTGATTTTATTATAAATCCTCATACATATGATGATATAAAAAATGCGGCAATACCCCACGGTGTTGGATCGGTATTTGCTATGATGTTATGGGAAATGACTTGGGAACTAATTGATGATTATGGATTTGACCCTGATTTTTATAATGGAACTGGGGGTAATAATATGGCAGTGGCACTGGTTACAGAAGCACTAAAATTACAACCAAGTCAGCCAGGATTTGTTGACGGTCGTGACGCTATACTAGCTGCAGATGTAGCTTTATTTGGAGGAGCTAATCAATGTGCTATATGGCAATCTTTTGCTAGAAGAGGTCTCGGATATAGTGCCAATCAAGGAAGTTCTAGTAGTAACCAAGATGGAACCGAAAGTTTTGATTTACCTCCAGATTGTTCAACAGCATACATCGTTCTGACTTGTCCAAATGATCTTGACGGAATAGTATGTGGTGACGACATATCACCTTCAGCTACAGGTATGGCAACCGCTTTTTCATCGTGTGATCCAAATCCTATTATTACGTTTCAAGATACCATGATTGTTAATAATTGTGGAAATACAGGTGTTCTAAGTAGAATATGGACTGCAACTGATAACTGTGGTAGCCCTCCGGTCAGTTGTGAACAAGAAATTGTTATTGGTGATTATACAACACCCTCTATTGATATAGTTGCCAATGATAATATTGTAGAATGTAATGGTACTGGTAATACGTCAGAACTAAATACTTGGTTAGCAAACAATGGTGGTGCTGTAGCATCAGATGCATGTTCAGCTATAACTTGGACTAATGACTTTACGATATTAAATAATGATGTTTGTGGATCCTTAACAACGGTTACTTTCATTGCAACAGACGAATGTGGTAATGCTAGTACTACTTCTGCTGATTTTATTATTGTAGATACAACAGCACCTGTAATTGGTTGTCCTGGTGATGTCACTGCAGTGACTGAAGATGGTGATTGTGGGGCTATTGTGAATTTCCAACCTGCAGTAGCTATTGATAATTGTGGATCTGCCTTTACTTACCAAACAGGTGGTTTAGCAAGTGGATCGGTATTCCCAGTGGGTGATACCCTTATTGAGTATACTGCTCAAGATGATTGTGGAAATTTAGCTACCTGTACCTTTACCGTAACGGTAATCGATGACGATGCACCAGTGGCAATTTGTCAAGACATAACGGTAATCTTAGACGATACGGGTAATACAACGATCACCGCCAACCAACTTAATTTTGGATCGAATGATAATTGTGGCGTGGAAAGTTTAGCTATCAATGTGGATACTTTTGACTGTTCGAATGTAGGGGCTAATCAAGTAACCCTAACAGTAACGGATATCCATGGCAATACAGCTACTTGTGTTGCTAGCGTAACCGTATTAGATAATACGGCTCCAATTGCAGTTTGTCAAGACATTACCCTAGAATTAGGTAATAATGGCAGCGTAACTATTGACCCATTGGATGTAGATGGTGGCTCCAGTGATGCTTGTGGTATAGCTTCTTACGAGCTTGATATCGATACTCTTGATTGTAGTAATCTAGGAACTACCACAGTGACTCTTACTGTAACTGATACCAATGGAAACCAAAGCCTTTGCTCAGCTATAGTTACTCTAGAAGATAATACTCCTCCGGTATTAGTATGTAATGATGTTACGGTTGAGCTAAATCAAGATGGAGTGGCCTTTATTACCCCATCGTTGGTAGCAGATATTGATGATAATTGTGGGACGGGCGCAGTGACCGTTGACGTGCAAGAAGTTTCTTGTGCAGATATTGGAACGCCAGTAACGGTTAATGTATTTGCGAATGATGGCAATGGAAACTCAGCGGTTTGTTCGGCTGTTGTAACAGTAGTTGACTTATTAGCCCCAGAAATAGTATGTCCTGATGACCAGGTAGTAAATCTGGGTCCTGATGGTACGTATACCCTAGGAGATTACATCGGCGATGGCAGTGCAACGGCTACCGATAACTGTACCGATCCTGTTACTATATTTAGTCAAGATCCAGTAGCTGGTACTGTACTAGGTTTTGGAACGCAAGTGATTACTTTCACTGCCGAGGATCAGTATGGAAACGTTTCTACTTGTAGTTTTGAGTTGGATATTCAGGAAATATTAGGTGCAGGTGATGTCGAGGATTTTGCCTCTTTAGTATTGTATCCAAACCCTGCCGATAGTAAAGTAAACTTAAGCAACCCAAGACAGATAGACCTGAACAACGTGACGATTTATGATCTTACAGGTCGAATCGTAAATAAGGTAGACTTAAGCACTATGGGATCGGAAATTACGATAGATATTGCTACCCTTGCCAATGCTACCTATATGTTAGTGATCAGAGGAGATCAAGGAATTTCTACCAAACAATTAATAGTCAATAACTAGTTATTGACTATTAATTTATAACTACTAATTGTGAAGGGTTATCTTTATTCTGCTAAGACGCAATCTTGCCCCATCAGATCGACAAATATCGTATTGTTCTCTTTGATACTATAAGGCTTAAAAATAAATGTCTTATCAAAGAGTTGTCCTTCAGCAAAAAATGTTACAATATACTCATTGGTAAAACCTAAAACCTCTTCTGTAATCATTTCTACTTTCGCTCCCACATGAGGCGGCAAATCACCTAATCCGTGGCGTAGTGTAGAAGTTTTCTTGTTTTTATAGCTACCTCTTGACATTACTAAGACAGACTCAATAATATCTTCGCGATTATTGACCACATATACATTCCAAGTTTTGGATAAAAAATCTTTATCCCATTCGAAAACTGCAAGCACTTGAATTTTTTCGACAAGTGGGATTTTAATATCTTTTTTCATTTAAAAAAGATTTTAAAGTAGTTGAAGGTTATTGACTTTTAAACTGCTCTAAAAAACGAACATCGTTTTCGCTGAACATACGAATATCTGGAATTTGATGCAAAAGTAAAGCAATTCGATCAATCCCCATTCCAAAGGCAAACCCCGAATATATTTCAGGATCTATATTGCAATTTTTTAAAACATTTGGATCTACCATACCACAGCCCATAATCTCTAACCAACCAGTTCCTTTAGTCATTTTGTAGTCTGTTTCTGTTTCTAAGCCCCAATAAACATCTACCTCTGCACTTGGTTCTGTGAAAGGGAAATAAGATGGGCGTAACCGAATTTTAGATTTCCCAAACATCTCGGTTGTAAAGTATTGTAACGTTTGTTTTAAATCTGCAAAACTCACCCCTTTATCTACATATAAGCCCTCTACTTGATGAAAAAAACAATGAGATCTTGCTGAGATAGCTTCATTTCTGTAAACTCTTCCGGGAGAAATTGTTCTGATAGGAGGTTTGTTATTTTCCATGTATCGAACTTGTACTGAAGAAGTATGCGTCCTTAACAATACATCTGGATCTTTTTCGATAAAAAAAGTATCCTGCATATCTCTGGCAGGATGATATTCAGGGAGGTTTAATGCTGTAAAATTATGCCAATCATCTTCGATTTCTGGGCCTTCAGAAACATTAAATCCGATCCTTGAAAAAATATCTATAATTTTATTCTTTACAATAGAAATTGGATGTCTTGAGCCTAACTCATTTGGTTCTCCTGGACGTGTTAAATCTCCATAATTTCCGTTGATTTCTTCCCGCTTCGATAATAACGCTTTTTGTGAGCTAACTTTTTCTGTAGCTTTTGTTTTTAGAAGATTGATAGTCTGTCCAAATTCTTTTTTTTGATCGTTTGGAACATTTTTAAACTCAGCAAAAAAATCATTCAATAGCCCCTTTTTTCCTATGTATTTTATCCGGAATTGCTCTACTTCCTCTAATGACTTTGCTGAAAAAGCTTCTACTTCAGCTATGTGTTCTTTTATATTATGAATCATCATTAATTAGTTATAACTGAACAAAATTACATTATTACTAGGTCTAGCACAACAAAATAAACAGAAAAGAGCCTTACTGATATTTCCTCAGATATTATTTCTCTATTTTTTATCTAAGAAATAATTAACTATTGCTTCTTTCATCAAAACTGTTTGCTCTCCTGCTTTTAAAGAAGGAAGTTTTTCTAGAACTCTATAATGAGGCCATCCATCATTATCAAAATAATCAAATTCGTAATATCCAAAAGGTTCTAATAGTCTACAAATAGCTATATGCATTAAATTAATTTTGTCATCTTTATTATATTTTGTTTTCAAATTCCCCTTTTCTTGTAATCCTATAATATATATTATGGCGTCTAAATCTAGTTTTTCTCCGTCAGCAAACTGATTACTAAGATTCAAAACTACATTGTCCCATAATCGTTTTAATTCTTCGTCTCTTGCCATAGTTAATTGATTTAAGTGAAAGTATTAATATTTACTATTCCTCTAATTACATTGCAAAGATAATGTATCTTTAGGCTAAATTTAGAAAATGAACTTATTGGACATTATCCTGGGGACTATATTTGTTTTTGCCTTTGTACAAGGTATGAGAAAAGGACTGTTTGTAAGTCTTGCTTCTTTTATTGGTTTGATATTAGGAGTTGTTGGGGCAATTTATTTTTCGGAATTTGCAGCTAGCTATATTAATAATTGGTTTTCTTTAAGTGAAGAAACTATGTATTTTGTTGCAAAAGCAGTAACCTTTATTAGTATTGTTTTTATTATTAATTGGGCTGGTAAGTTCTTGACTAAAATTGCAGATTTTGCTTTTTTAGGCCTGTTTAACAAAATTCTTGGTGGTGTTTTTAATTTACTATTTTCTGCTTTTATTGTAAGTGTTATTTTTATGTTTTTTAATCAATGGAATACAACCCAGTATGTGATTTCTAATGAAAAAAAAGAAAATTCTAATCTCTACGCTCCAGTAGCAGCTCTGGCTCCTCTTTTACTGCGAGATTTTGTCGAAGACTTAAAAAATATAGATGTTCAAAAGGAGATTCTAAACATCAATCAATCTGAAAAAAAAGAATAACTTACAATTCTTTTAGGTCAGTTAACGGAATCCAACCTTCTTTTCCATTGGCAATTTCTATAAGACCCCAGTCAACATCTCTCTCTAAAATTTGAACTTTAGTACCTTCGTGAAGCATAAATGATATTTCACTTCTTAAATTGGGAGCTTCTCTTACGTCTGTGCTTTCTGCAAAAATAATTGCAGGGTTATTATTAATAGCATCTTCATAAGTAGAAAAAGCCATAGAAAGCGACATTCCAAGGAAAAATATTGAAATAGTTGAGGAAACAAAAAAGAACCGTTTTATTATTTCTGAATATGAAAAATAATACACCAAAAAGCACACTACAAAAACAATCCCCATAAAAACAGAAGTGTAAGCCCAACCGTCAAATGTTAATAAATCTGATATGGCATGGTACCACTTATAAAAAATAGTTTTAGGTAATGGATCAATGGCATCAACCTTTGCATTTTCTGCAAATGACAAGTTGTTTTTTATATCTGGATCGTTAGGCGCTAGCAACAAGGCTTTTTCAAAATAATAAATACTTGGCCCTATATTATTCAACTTATAATGTGCGTTCCCTAAATTAAAATATAATTCGGAAGAATGCTTTTCGTGATCTAAAATTTTCATCCATGATGTAATTGCCTCTTGATATTTTTCGACTTTGTATAACGATTTACCTTGCTCAAAAAGTGATTTATTTTGAGAATAACTCTGGTTCGAAATGATCATTAAAAAAATGAAAATTACGCCTCTAAACGTCATTAAAAATCTTAAAAATTTATTTTTCATTATTGAAATTGTTTGTCAATACTAGAAATCACTTTTACTGCTTTATTGTAATCTTGTTGGATAGCAACATTAGAAGTTGGTGTATATCTTGCAAATTCACAACTTTTAAGAAGTCCCTCAAAGTCTGAGACAACATTTTTTTCTACTTTTCTATCAGTGAGCAATTCTATTATTTTTTCTTTTGAAAATTCTGAAGTAACAATAGCTAATTTAGCTTTTAAGTAATTGTGTAAGGCGCGTTCTAAAGAATCATAAAAAAGTTCTTGTTTACCTATGTTATTTTTAGCTTCCGATAAATATTTTTTAGCTAATCGTGTTGCTATCCTGTATCTTTTACCCTCAATATCATTGAGTCTTTTACGTCTTGTATTTCCAATTAATATGATAATGGGGATAAACACAAATGGGATGCTTAATAAGCACCAAAATTTAAAAGTTTTAAAAAAAACTAGATCATTTATGGATATAAACTTTGTTGAAGTCTTGATATATTTAAACTGATTATTTGTTAAAGAAAGATCATTCTCTGTGCTCAAGCTTTTATTTACTTCAGTTAATTGGTTTGGTACAGGACCATTTTGAACTTTTACTACAATCTCGTCAGATATAATGGTTTTATATTTAGCGGAAGTTACATCGAAATACGAAAAAGAAATAGGTCTAATTGGGTAACTGCCTTTGTACTGTGGAATTATGGTGTAGGTATCGCTAATAAAACCATTCATTCCCTTAATATTAATAGCTACCTTATTATCTCTTACTGGTTCGTAAACTTCTAATGAACTTGGTAAGGTTAAAGAAGGAAGGTTAAATAGTTTTAAATTACCTATCCCTTTTGTTCTAATTTTTAACTCTAAAGCTTCATTGGCATCTAACATTGTTTTGTTGACAGAAACACTGAAATTAAAATTACCAACTGCTCCAGAAAAATCATCTGGTCTCCCCTCTGTTGGTAAAGGCTTAACGTTAATAATTCTTTTACCTGCGGAGATTGTTCTATTGACACGAGTCATTCTTCTACGACCAAAAATATCTCTTGTATTTCCTTGTACATCAATTGGAACATCTAATGTTAAGGGTTCAATAGTTAATTCTCCTGTTTTTTGAGGGTACAAAACTGCTTTTTTTAAAATTACGTATCGATAAGGCTTTCCTTGGTAAGTTGTCTCGTAAATTTGCTGTTCTCTTTTTTCTTCTATGTATTGACTCCAAAAATCTTGAAACTTAGGAGTATCCAATTCCTGCCAGCTTCTTGTTATACTAACATCATTTGAAACATATAATTTATATACGATTGTAATGGCTTCATTTAAAAAAGGATTGGATTTTGACACCTCTGCAATTAAATGTACATTTTCACTAGCAACGTAATCAGCACTATTACCATCTTTAGGTTTTGAAACAGCTTCAGTAATTATAATTTTTAAAGGGGTGGTTTTATATATTTGGTCATCAATTTCGATAGTAGCTTGATTGATACTAAACGTTCCTTGTGATTTAGGTGCCAGAAAATAGGAGTATGTTTTTGAATAACTTCTTTTTCCATTTATCCAAGAATTACTGATAGATTGATTAGGCCCACCCACTACATTAAACCCTTTAAAACTTGGAGGAACAAAATTATCTCCGTCTTCATTCATTTCAAAATCAATACGTAACCGTTCATTAATCCCAAGCGTTTTTTTACTCGCTTTTACAACAAAAGAAACTTGGGCCTGGACACCAATACCCATTAAAATAAATAATATGAAAATCGATACTAATCTCATTACCAATCTTTTTCAGGTTTTACTTTTGTGCCTTTTTGCTTTTTAGCATTTATCTTTTCTTGAACCTTTTTTTCTTCATTATTCATTGCTTCTAATAAGTTCTTTACCTGTTGTGGTGACAACTTTCCTGGTTCGGTTGGTTGTTGCTGTTGCTTATTATCTTTTGGATCTTCTGGTTTTCCTTTATTCTCATTTTCATTACCCTCTTTTTTATCTTGTTCTTCTTCTCCTTTATTTTGTTCGTTTTTTTGATCACCATCTTCTTTATCCTTTTTATTATTCTCATTATCCTGGTTCTCTCTCTTTTCTTCCTCCTGTTTATCCTCTTGGTTCTCTTGGTTCTCTTTGTTGTCATCGCCTCCACCATTTTTCTCTTGCTCCTCGAGCAATTCTTTTGCTAAGGCATAATTATAACGTGTTTCTTCATCTTTTGGATTGTTGCGTAGTGCATTTTTATAAGACTCAACAGCTTCTTTGTAAAGTTTCTCATTCATAAAAGTATTTCCTAAATTATGAAAAACTTTATGTTTATCAGACTTTGTATCAGCTACTGCAGCTGCTTGTTTAAACCGAGACATAGCAACATCATTCATTTCTTTATCATAGTAAGCTATCCCTAAATTATACTTACCAGTATCTTCCTCTGGATTTATTGCAATTGCTTCCCTGTAAGCTGCTTCTGCTAAAGAAAAATTATCATTTTCCATTTCATAATTAGCCTTACTTAAAAATCCTTTTGATTCCTTCAATATCTTTTGTTTTTCATTATTTACCTCCTGTGCAATTATAGAAGTCCCAAAGTTAAAAACTAAATAAATACAAAGCGTTTTAAGCCTTGATATGTACATATTATATTTAAAATAATTAATCTTCATTAAATAAATTTAATTTTTTAATCCAAGCTGTTTTTCTTTCTAATAATACTAATTCAAAAACTAATAGAAAAATTGAAATCCCTAAAAACCATTGAAACCGGTCCTTGAAATCTGTAAATTGTTTTGCTTCAAATTCTTTTTGATTCATTCCGCCTAAAATTTTCGTTACTTGTTCAATAACTTCGCTCGTGTTACTTCCGTCAACATATTCTCCATTCCCTTTGGTCGCAATATCTGTTAATTTTTTAATGTCAAGTTTTGTAATTACTTGCTGGTTTTTCTGGTCTCTTTTATAATATTGTAATATGCCATTTTTCTTGACAGGTATAGGCCCTCCAGCTTTAGTACCAACTCCAATAGTATATATACGAATACCGGAATTAGCAGCTTCGTTTACAATTTCAGAAATATTTCCTTCATGATCTTCTCCATCTGATATTATAAACAATACTTTGTTTACTTGATCTTCATTATTATAATATGTTCCCGCCATTTTTATAGCTTCCGTAATAGCGGTTCCTTGTGATGATACCATATCGGTATTCATACTGTTCAAAAATAACTTAGTTGTTGAAAAGTCAGTCGTAATAGGCACTTGTGGGAAAGCACTACCAGCGTAACCTATGATTCCTACTCGATCACCACCTAAACTATTGATAATTTGTGTAATTAACTGTTTGGATTTATCAATACGGTTTGGAGCAATATCTTCGGCCAACATACTTTTAGAAACGTCTAAGGCAAAAACTACATCCACACCTTCTCGTGTTACAGTTTCAATTTTTGTTCCAATCTTGGGATTCACCAATGCTATTACTATACTTGTTATAGCTAATAATAGTATTGTTAATTTAAACCAAGATTTGAAAAAAGATCGATCTGGAGTAATTTTATTTAAAGCAATATCATGAGCAAATTTCCTTTGAGTGTGTTTTTTCCAAAGAAAAACCATTAGAAAAATTACTATAAACACAAGAATGGTTGATAGTAAATAAAAATATATAGGTTTCTCTAATTGATACATGCTTAAACTTATTAAATAAAACTTTTATATACGGTGTATCGTAACAATAACTCAAACAACAATAAACCTAATGCGGCTAGAATTAAAGGTCTAAATAACTCATTATAACTTTTATATTTGGTTTCTTCAATTTCGGTTTTTTCCAATTTATTTATTTCCGCATAAATTTCTTCTAGCTTAGTATTACTTGTTGCCCTAAAGTACTTTCCTCCTGTTGTCTCGGCGATCTGATTTAAAAGATCTTCATCAATTTCAACTTGAATGTTTCCATACTGAAAAGAGCCATTTGGTAGAATGCTAATTGGTGAAAGAGCCATACCGTTTGACCCTAATCCTATTGTATACACTTTTATACCAAACTCAACAGCTAATTCACTTGCTATTTTTGGATCAATAAAACCTGAATTATTAACCCCATCAGTTAATAAAATTATCACTTTCCCTTTGGCTCTACTTTCTTTTAATCGATTTACAGATGTAGCTAATCCCATGCCAATAGCTGTTCCTCCAGTAATTGTAGTATTGTATTTTATACTTTTAAGTGAAGATAATACGATGTTTTTATCACTTGTGAGAGGTGTTTTTGTATAACTTTCACCTGCATATTCAACCAGTCCTAATCGATCATTTGGTCGGGCTTGGATAAATCTGGAAGCTACTTTTTTTAGAGCTTCCAATCGGTTTGGTTTTAAATCTCTTGCTAACATACTTGCTGAAACATCAATTGCAATTACAATATCAATTCCTTTAGTAGTTTTAATACGGGTAGATTCATCTACAGTTCTTGGTCTTGCCATAGCGGTAATTATTAAAGACAAAACAACTAACCGAATAACAAATAATATTGGCCTCAATTTTGCTAACCAATTTTTAGAAGTATCAAACCCTTTTAAACTTGAAATTTTTAATACCGCAGTTTGTTGATTTTTTTTAAAAAAAAACCAAAGAAATAAAAATGGAAACAACAATAGTATCCAAAATAATTCTGGATTTACAAATTCAAAATTACTGCTCATTTTTTTTCTTATTTTTCTGAGTAACCTCTAACTCAATTGAATTAATAATCCGATCTTTTATACTTTCGGCAAATCGTCCATCATCTTGATAAATGACTAAAACTTCTTGCAATCCGTTTTCTTGAGCAAACAGAAGTAACTCATAAGTACTCTTTTTCTTTAAAATTTTGTTTTCTGAAGTTTGTAAATAAAAATCACCATAAGCTTTTATTCCCTTGATACCATTTTCAGTTTCAAAATCATCTCTCTTTACTAATAAATTTTTCGCCCCTGATTTCTCTAATAAAGCCAGAGCCGTGTCTAATGAAGATTCCAATTCTATTTTTTGTTCTTGACTAAATTTTAAAGCACTTACTTTTATGTATAAAGGCTCTTGGATTTCACCATAAGTGAATAAACCCTTTCTTTTAATACTTAAACTTTTTGTTACTAAAGGATCGTCGGTTCTCATTAAAACTTTAGGGGTTTCCAATACAATTAAAGGAGATCCATATTCACTTTTTATCCATCTTCCTTCTGAAAGACTACGCATTTCGTTACCAAGTGTTAGGTCTTTCAATTCGTCAAACCCTTTGATGCTTCCGTAAATCACCGCAAAAATCATAACTGTTGCGACTGCTCCTAAAGCAATTTTAATACGTTTCCTTTTCAATTCCTTTTTACGCAAATTTTCAAGGTATAATTGATTTTGAAGCAGTTCTTCTTGTGTAGGCTCAGGAATGATTTCCTTTGTTTCATTAATAATATCTTCAACAACTGTACGGTCTACTTTTGCCTGTCCTTCTTGTTCTTTCATTTTAGCAAACTTGATTAAATCAGCGCGCTTTAATATTTCATCAATCTTTTTAATTGTTGCTCTGTCAAAATCGAAATTCCCTGAATCTTTATGTAAAATCAATCGTTCAATTAATTCATTACTGGTACTTTCTAAAGCAGTGTCGTCTACTTCTTTTCCTATGTAGGTTTTTAAGATTTCTGTTAGAGAAGAATAATATCTTTTAGAATTATCATTTTCTAAAAAATACGAATGATCCAATTCTTGTAGAGCTCGTATAGCCTCTTCATATGGAGGTAGCTGATGTTTGGTCTCTTCTCTTTTTCTTTTTTTGAGATAAAAAAATGTTCCTATCGCTATTAGAAGTAAAATTGGGATTAACCACCAAAATAATTTCTCAATATCAAAACCTGGATTTTCCACTTCAAAAGTAGGTTTAATATGAAACATTTTTTGTTTCGTAGTGTCCACAACTACTTTAGCTACTTCGACTTGAACTGAATCAGTATCGAAAGGATTATTATTAATAATAATCCTTTGTGAAGGAAGTGTATAATTACCAGAATCAAACTGAGTTAATCCGTATTTTTTTATCAGCCTAATTCTATCTTGAATTTTTATAGTATCTAGCTCGTACGATTCAATAACTTCTAAAGGGTTGAATGATTGTCCTTCTGGGAATAGGACTAAATCAGTTAAATCGGTTTCCACTTGAATAGAATAAATGATTTCTTCTCCAACACGTATTTGTGTTGTATCTATAGAAGAAGTAACTTGTGCAGAAGTCACAGAGCCTACAAGAAATAAAGATAAACCCAAGATGTTTTTTATAACACTTTGATATAAATCTATTTTTATATACTTCTTACTTTCCTTCATTAGTAACTATCGGTTTTTAAAATAGCCCAACATTTTTTTCACATAACTTTCGTCTACTCTACACGTCAGTGCTCCTGCACCGCTTTTCTGAAACGATTCTTTAAAATAATTTGCCCTACCTAGGTAATAAGAACGATAGTGAGCACGAACTCCTTTTGAGGAAGTATTTACTAGCATTAGCTCTCCAGTTTCTTGATCTTCCATTTGAACCACTCCTAAATTTGGAATTTGTTCTTCATTTTTATCGTAAACCCTAATTCCAGTAATATCATGTTTACCCGAAGCTATTTTTAATGTCTCTCGGTAGGCATCCGTTATAAAATCTGATAAAACAAATACGATGGCTTTTTTCTTGATAATTTTAGAGAAATATTTAAGAGCCATAGCAATATCTGTTTCTTTACTATTTGGCTTATGTTCTAATAATTCTCTAATAATTCGTAATACGTGAGACTTTCCTTTTTTTGGTGGAATAAATAACTCGATTTCATTCGAAAATAAAATCAAGCCTATTTTATCATTATTCTGTAAAGCTGAAAACGCTAAAGTCGCAGCAATTTCTGTAATAATTTCATTTTTAAATTGACCATCTGTTCCAAACATTTCAGAACCACTAACGTCTACTATCAACATCAACGTCAGTTCACGCTCTTCCTCAAAAACTTTAATATAAGGTTCGTTATAACGAGCCGTTACATTCCAATCGATAGAACGAACATCATCACCAAATTGATACTGACGAACTTCACTAAAAGTCATTCCACGGCCTTTAAAAGTACTATGGTACTCACCACCAAACATGTGGTCGCTCAGGCGACGCGTTTTAATCTCGATTTTTCGTACTTTTTTTAGAAGTTCTTTAGTATCCATTTTTTAAGTATGTAATGCTTGTTAAAACAAGTTTTTCAATATTGGCGAATATTAAGAATCTACAATATTTAAATTCTAAGGCACTTCAATTTCGTTTACAATCTTATTGATGATGTCTTCTGAAGTAATATTTTCCGCTTCTGCTTCATAAGTAATGCCGATACGATGGCGAAGTACATCGTGTACAACAGCTCTTACATCTTCTGGAATAACATATCCTCTTCGTTTTATAAATGCATAACATTTAGATGCTATAGCTAGATTAATACTTCCCCTTGGAGAGGATCCAAAACTAATTAAAGGGTTTAAATCTGCTAAATTATAATTTTCTGGAGTTCTAGTAGCAAAAATAATATCTAAGATATATTTCTCTATTTTTTCGTCCATATACACTTCACGAACCGACTTTTGAGCTTTTAATATTTGATCTAAGGAAACCACTTGATTTACTTCTTCAAAACCTCCTTTTAAGTTTTGACGAACTATTAACTGTTCTTCAGCTAACTGTGGATATTTTATCACTGTTTTCAACATAAAACGATCCACTTGTGCCTCTGGCAAAGGGTACGTACCTTCTTGTTCGATTGGATTTTGAGTAGCCATAACTAAAAACGGCTTGTCCAAAGTAAATGTTTCATCACCAATAGTCACTTGCTTTTCTTGCATTGCTTCTAGTAGAGCAGATTGAACTTTTGCGGGAGCACGATTAATTTCGTCTGCCAAAACAAAATTTGCAAAAATAGGGCCCTTCTTGATACTGAAGTCATTGTCCTTCATATTGTAAATCATGGTTCCAACCACATCGGCGGGAAGTAAATCTGGTGTAAACTGAACTCTGCTAAAATCTCCATGAACAGCTTTTGCAAGGGTGTTTATCGCTAAAGTTTTTGCCAATCCAGGCACCCCTTCCAGCAAAATATGCCCACCTCCAAGCAAACCAATCAGTAAACGTTCGACCATATGTTTTTGCCCAACTATCACCTTATTCATTTCCATAGAAAGAATATCTATGAAGGCTGACTCGTTCTCAATTTTTTCGTTTAAAGCGCCAATATCTAGCGTTATATCTGTTTGTTCCATGTCTTATATTGTTTAATAAACAGTTTTTTTTATGGATTGCTAAATTGAAAAAATAACATTTAAAATCTTGTTAATAATTGGTTAAAATTAGCCGCCCAATTTAAAGGGTTAAAGTGCATTAAATACGTATTTTTCTATATTAAATAACGGATTATTTATTAAAAAACAAAGCCTCTTTTTGAAAACTTTATGATTATGTATACAAAAACCGCATTAATTACGGGTGCTTCCTCTGGAATTGGAATGGCAACAGCTAAAATATTTGCTAAAAATGGGATTAATTTAATCCTTTGCGGAAGACGACAAGAACGCCTCGACACATTAAAAGATGAATTGAACTCATTATGTAATATTCACATCTTAAATTTTGATGTTAGAAATAAAAAAGATGTGTTTTTAAAAATTAAATCACTTCCAAAAGTTTTTTCGACTATTGATATTTTAATAAACAATGCCGGAAATGCTCATGGTTTAGATAACATCCAAGAGGGAAATTTGGAAGATTGGGATGCTATGATCGACATCAACGTTAAAGGATTACTATATGTGAGTAAGGCGGTACTTCCAACTATGTTGCTAAGCCAAAGTGGCCATATTATCAATATTGGATCTACTGCTGGAAAGGAAGTTTATCCGAAAGGAAATGTTTACTGTGCTAGTAAATATGCTGTGGACGCAATTAATCAAGGAATGCGTATCGATTTAAACGGAAAAGGGATTAAAGTAGGAGCCATCAATCCAGGGATGGTAGCTACCGAATTTAGTGAAGTGCGATTTAAAGGCGATACCAAAAAAGCAACTAAAATTTATCAGGGGTTTACGCCATTGCAAGCAAAAGATATTGCTGAAATAATTTGGTTTACGGTGACCAGACCCGCTCATGTTAATATTGCCGATTTAACCGTAATGGCTTTGGACCAAGCATCTAGTACTATTGTCAATAAAAAATAAAACATGATTAACAAACGGCTTTTAATTAAAAACTTACTTGCTCATAACGATGAGAGTAGTTTCTATGATAAAAAGCGGAAAATTAATTTAAGTTCAAAAGAAGGAAAAGCAAAATTTTTAAAGCACGTTTGTGCACTTAGTAATAGCAATCCAAAAAATAATAGTTTTATTGTAGTGGGCGTAGAAGATGAGGCAAATACAATAAGTGGAGTCGATTTTTTTGATGATAGTAAAATCCAAAACCTCATCAATGCTTATTTAGCCAATCCACCCATTGTTACTTACGAAAATGTTCCTTTTCCAAATTTACCCGAACACAAAGTAGTTGGTTTAGTAACCATTCGACCTACTCAAAAAATAACCTCCTTGCGAAAAAATATCTGGAAGTATTGGGGAGGCTCTATTTTTATGCGAGATGGTAGTATTTCGATGCCAAAAGATTTTGATATTGAGATAAAAGACGTCAATTCAGAAATCGTAAAAGCCATCGAAACCAAAGCCAAAAATAATATTGAGCATACCTTGGATGGAGTTATTGAGTTTATCAATCAAAAACACAAAGACTTGCCTTCATTTTATCATGTTTTTAAAGAACAATTTGTGGTTTGCTGGGCAGGAACTACCAAAAAAGTAAAGGACGAAACCTACTACTCTAGATTGGATATAGAACTCATTAACGAACAGGTACGTTTGTTTTATTCCAATTTGGATGAAGTAAGTATTCGCTTTACTGAAAACGAATTTCGAATTATTGAATATGTTCATTTAGGCTTAAACAATCAATACAAATACTATCCTTTGGAGGAAGTTATTATTACTTTTAATGAAAACGGATCTTACCAAATGGACACGGTTTTGCTTTTTGATCCACCTCAATTTAACAAACGAACATTATGCCATATCTACAATGCGAACAATGCAATTATTGAAAAATTAAAAAAAAATATTCCTTTAAACACCTCCGAGGAAAAGGATTTAAAAAGTCTTCCTGCTACTTATTTGATTTGTTTTTTAAATGATTTTATCGACGCGAAAGATAAATTAATGGAATCCAAACCATTTTTAAAAAAACAGAACGGAAGTATTTATAACTCTTATAAAGAGACCGCTCGTATTTTACGTAAAATGAAGTATAGTTAAAAAATAAACAGAATATAAGAGAATCAGGTAGTTTATTCAAAAGATTATCATGAAACCAAAAAGCCTCTAAATATATATTTAGAGGCTTTTTGATTTGATAATATCATCGATTACAAATCGAATTTAATTCCTTGTGCTAAAGGTAATTCGTCTGAGTAGTTTACCGTATTGGTTTGTCTACGCATATACACTTTCCAAGAATCAGATCCAGATTCACGTCCGCCACCAGTTTCTTTTTCACCTCCAAAGGCACCGCCAATTTCAGCTCCTGAGGTACCAATATTTACGTTAGCAATACCACAATCTGATCCAGCATACGACAAGAATTTTTCGGCTTCTTTCATTTCATTGGTCATAATAGCTGAAGACAAACCTTGCGCTACTCCATTTTGAGTTTCGATTGCATTTTCAACATCACCAGAATATTTCATTAAATATAATATTGGAGCAAATGTTTCATGTTGTACAATCTCAAAATGGTTCTCTGCTTCAATAATCGCAGGTTTTACATAACAACCGCTTTCAAATCCTTCGCCTTCTAAAACTCCACCTTCAACTAGTACATTACCCCCTTCCGCTTTTGCTTTTTCAATCGCTGCTAAATACATATTCACTGCATCTTTATCGATTAATGGCCCCATATGCTTAGTTTCGTCTAAGGGATTGCCAATTACGATTTGTCCATAAGCACCAACAATCGCATCTCTTACCTTATCGTAAACCGATTCGTGAATAATTAATCTTCTAGTGGAAGTACAACGTTGTCCAGCGGTCCCAACCGCACCAAATACAGCGCCAGGAACTACCACTTTTAAGTCGGCAGTTGGTGTAATGATAATAGCATTGTTCCCTCCTAATTCTAATAAAGATTTTCCAAAACGCTCTGCTACCGTTGCTCCTACAATTCTACCCATGCGAGTAGATCCTGTAGCTGATACCAGAGGAACTCTTGTGTCTGTCGTCATCATTTCCCCTACTTTATAATCACCATTAATAATAGAAGATATTCCTTCTGGAAGGTTATTTTCTTTTAAAATAGCTGCTATAATATTTTGACAAGCTATCGAACAAATTGGTGCTTTTTCTGAAGCTTTCCAAACACATACATCTCCACAAATCCATGCTAAGGCTGTGTTCCAAGACCAAACCGCTACAGGAAAATTAAATGCAGAGATAATCCCTACAATTCCAATAGGATGCCATTGCTCGCGCATAACGTGTCCTGGGCGTTCCGATGGAATAGTTTGTCCGTTCAACTGTCTTGAAAGACCCACTGCAAAGTCACAGATATCAATCATTTCTTGAACCTCTCCGTAACCTTCTTGTAATGATTTCCCCATTTCATAAGAAACCAATTGTCCTAATGGTTCTTTTAATTCTCTTAATTTATTTCCAAACTGGCGAACAATTTCACCTCTTTGAGGTGCTGGAACCTTTCTCCATTCTCTGTAAGCAGCTTGAGCTGTATCAATTACTCGGTCGTAATCTTCACGAGAAGTTGTTGTTACTTTTCCTATTAATTTACCATCAACAGGCGAATATGACGAAATCATATCTCCTTCCGAAAACCAGTTACTTCCTGTAGAAGTCCCTTTGTTTATTTCGTTAACTCCTAATTTTTCTAATGCACTTTCAATTCCAAATGCGTTTGCAACAGTAGCCATATATTTATTGTTTTATTATTCTAAAATGAGTGTGCAAAGGTAGGTATTCCTTTGAAGATTTTAAAAAATATTAAAGAATGAAAAAATTAAAGGAAATATAGGTTTAGTCACCAATAAATCGTAAATCTGTATCCATAACAGTCCCGCAATTATCACAAGTCCTTAATTCCTCTGAATTATAATAGGATTTAAAATGAGGTTGAAAATCTTTTTCTACATCCTGTAATTCAAAATAAACCTCATATAGTTTGTGGTTGCAATCATCACAAAACCACATAAGACCATCTTTAAGGTTTTTACCTTTTCTAACACGCTCCACAACCAATCCAATAGAACCTTCGCTTCTAACAGGAGAGTGAGGCGTATTAGCGGGTAACAAAAACATATCGCCAGGACCAAGCTTCATTTCTCGCTTTTGACCATCTTCTTGAATATTGACTTGAATATATCCTTCCAATTGGTAAAAAAGTTCTTCCGTTTCGTTAAAATGATAATCTTTTCTTGCATTAGGCCCAGCAACAATCATCACAATATAATCTTCAGAAACTACATATAAATTTTTATTTGCGACAGGGGGTTTCAATAAATCTCGATTATCTTCAATCCATTTGTTTAAATTAAAAGGTTTTGCAATTGCCATGGCCAAAATTTTACGTTGATTTAGGTAAAAATACGGTAAATGGTTGAATTGAAAAAGTAAGTTCTGTTTTCGTTTGAAGTCAGAAAGTTTTTAAATTACTTTATTTTGTTAGCTATCACGTTTAAAAAATTAAACAAATAACGTAAAATAACATTTGTGTTTAATCAGCTTTAATCAATTTGCTTATTTTAGTTGTATGAAAAAAAGTTTCTTATCTATTGTTTTATTGTTTTCAATATTATTATCATGTAAACAATCAATAAAAGATTTAGAATATAACTCTTTAGTAAATCACTGGGAGTTTTCTCAAAAAGGGGATTCTATTTGGAAACCTGCAACTGTACCTGGAACTGTCCAAACCGATTTATTAAATTTAGGTGAAATCGCTCACCCATTTATTGGTACTAATGAAGATTCTATTCAATGGATTTCCAAAAAAAATTGGATCTATAAAACACGTGTTTCAATTACAGAGAAAACACTCTTAAAGTCAAAACACTTTATACGTTTTGAAGGCTTGGATACCTATGCAGACATCTTTCTAAACGATAGTCTTATTACAAAAACCAATAATGCCTTTAGAAGTTGGGAGGTGGATGTAAGTGATGTGTTAAAGCTAGAAAATGAATTAAAAATCATCTTGAATTCTACCGATCTTTTTGAAAAAAAAGAAACCGAAAAACTAGATTACGAACTCCCGGAAGCTCCTAGAGTTTTTACCCGTAAACCACAATATCAATTCGGATGGGATTGGGGACCAACAATTAAAACAATGGGTATTACTAAAGACATCTCACTTGTTTCCTATGATAAAATTCGTTTTAAAAATGTATTTCTAAAAACCAAATCCATTTCAGTGTCAAAGGCTGAAATTTCTGCTGAATTAAGCATCCACACTCAAATAAAAGAGGAGGTCATTGTTCAAATAACAAATAATAATACAAAAGAAATATTTGAATCAATCATTTCTGTTACTCCTGAACAATCAGAATATCAAGTACCATTTTCAATAAAAAATCCAGAACTATGGTGGACCCATAATTTAGGTGATCCTTATTTATACAATATTAATGTGGAGCTTTTAAGTGAAGGGTATCAAAAAACTTCTTTTACAAAAAATCTAGGGATACGGTCTATAGAATTAGTAACTAAAAAAGATTCTATAGGAGAAAGTTTTTATTTTAAACTCAATGGAAAGCCGGTTTATATGAAAGGTGCCAACTATATTCCACAAAACATATTTCTTCCAGATGTTGATCAAGACGATTATGTGAAATTAATCGATGATGTAGTAAACTCCAATATGAATATGCTTCGTGTCTGGGGAGGTGGCGTTTACGAAGACAACTTCTTTTATCAACTTTGTGATGCAAAAGGTATTTTGGTATGGCAAGATTTTATGTTTGCTTGTGCAATGTATCCTGGAAATGAAGAATTTTTAGAAAACGTAAAACAGGAGGCTATTGAAAACGTAAAAAGATTACGGCAACATCCAAGTATCGCATTATGGTGTGGAAATAATGAAAATAGTGAAGGATGGCATCGATGGGGCTGGAAAGAAGGTAAAACCGAAGCTCAAAAACAAGAAATTTGGAATGGGTATGATGCTATTTTTAATCACACTCTACCTCAAGTAGTGGACAGCTTGCATCCTTCAGTTTCTTATTGGGCAAGTTCTCCTAAATTTGGTCGAGGAGATAAAAGATATTTATTTGAGGGAGATGCGCACGATTGGTGGGTTTGGCATGACAGCTATCCTTTTGAGCATTTTGAAGAAGAAGTCCCGCGATTTATGAGTGAGTTTGGTTTTCAATCCTTTCCTAGTTACGAAACTATTGAATATTTTACAGAGCAGAATAGTATTGATTTAAATCACCCTTCTTTTGCCAATCATCAAAAACACTCCAGAGGTTTTTCTTTAATTAAGGAATATATGGAACGTGATTTCCCTATTCCAACAAAAGGAGACGATTATGTGTATATGAGTCAAATGCTTCAAGCATATGGAATGACTAAAGGCATTCATGCACAACGAAGAGCAAAACCATATACTATGGGAACACTATATTGGCAATTAAATGATTGTTGGCCTGCTGTTTCCTGGTCAAGTATGGATGGTTTGGGTAATTGGAAAGCGTTACAGTATCATGCTAAAAAAGCTTTTGAAAATATAATTATTTCAACCACTCAAACAAAAAAAAACGTAGCTATTTATGTAGTAAATGATACTTTTGCTGAAGTAAAAAACACCTTAGTTATTAGTCATTTAGATTTTGACGGGAATACCTTGTTTGAAGAAAAAAATGCTTTTAATAGCACAATAAATAGCAGTGAAATCGCTTTTAATTATGACATTTCAAATAGAGAATTTGTAAAAGAAAATTCCTTTTTAAAACTAACTTATGGAGATATTGAATACTATCATTATTTTTCAAAACCAAAAAATTTAAATCTAAAAAATCAACCTATAGATATTGAAATAAAAGAAAATAATGAAGGATTTTCAATCAGATTAGCATCTGAAACATTACAAAAAAACGTATTCTTATATTCTAAAACAAAAGGAGCTTTTAGTGATAATTTTTTCGATGTAGTTGCTAATGTCCCTAAAGAAATTCAATTTAATACCACAATTAAATCAAAACCAGATATTTTATTAAAAACACTAAATCAATTCGTAAAAGACTAATGCAGAAAATATACTATTTTCTAATATTTATCAGTGCAATTTTAGCTGCTTGTCAAAATCCAGAAAACAAAAGTTTGGAACCTTTCCCTTCTTTAATTCCTATGCCTAAAAAGGTTAAAGTTACTGAAGGTGTTTTTAATTTAAATAATAATACAAGCCTTTATGTGGATAAAGAATTTATGAATGCTGGTGAATTTCTTGTTAATTATATTGAAAACGGGAGCGCTTTTAAACTTAAAAAGTCTTCAGAAGAAAAGGCAGCTGTTGTAATTAAAAAGAATGACACCCTATCTCCTGAAGGATATACTTTAAAAGTTTTAGGTTCTGAAATTTTGATAGATGCAAAGGATGCTTCTGGGGCTTTCTATGCAATTCAAACCTTACGCCAATTAATGCCGTTACAATTAGAAAAAAACAATGGATTTCAAGAAAAAACAATTTCCATTCCGCAAGCAATTATAGAAGACAATCCAGCATTTAATTATCGAGGTATGCACTTAGATGTTGGGCGACATTTTTTTCCAAAAGAGGTTATAAAAAAATATATTGCTCATATGGCCATGTTAAAAATGAATTATTTTCATTGGCATTTAACCGAAGACCAAGGTTGGCGAATCGAAATAAAACAATATCCTAAACTAACTGAAATTGGGGGATTCCGAAATGAAACACTTATTGGACATTATAACGACGTACCAGTAACCTATGATGGGACGAAATACGGTGGTTTTTACACACAAGAAGATGTCAAAGAAATTATCGATTTTGCAGAAAAACATGAAGTTACTATTATTCCAGAAATAGAAATGCCCGGTCATTCGCAAGCGGCAATTAGTGCTTATCCTGCATTGGGCTGTACCAGCGAGCAAGTAGAGGTAGCGAAAACTTGGGGAATATTTGAAACCATTTATTGTCCAAATGAAGGTACTTTTACTTTTTTAGAAAATGTGTTGTCTGAAGTGATCGCATTATTTCCTGGAGATTACATTCATATTGGCGGAGATGAAGCCCCGAAAAAACAATGGAAAAATTGTGATCATTGTCAGCAATTAATCAAAGATTTAAATTTAAAAGACGAACACGGATTGCAAAGTTATTTTATCACGCGAATGGAAAAGTTTATCAATACTAAAGGTAAAAAAATTATTGGCTGGGACGAAATTTTAGAAGGAGGATTGGCACCTAATGCGACCGTAATGTCTTGGCGAGGAACCCAAGGAGCTATTGATGCTGTAAAAGAAGGGCACGATGTAATATTAACCCCTACATCTCATGCGTATTTTGATTATTATCAATCTAATAATGAAAATGAACCCTTAGCAATTGGTGGCTTTTTACCTTTAAAAAAAGTGTTCCGTTTTAATCCCATACCACCAGAGTTAAATAAAGAGGAAGAAAAATTTGTGCTAGGGGCTCAAGGAAATGTATGGACCGAATATATGAAAACAGAAGACCATTTAGAATATATGACCTTCCCAAGAATATTAGCAATGAGTGAAGTAGTTTGGAGAGGGCCTATCAAAAATTTTGAAGATGACTATCCTGATTTTCTTAAAAGAACAGAAGTTTTTAACGAGCGGCTTAAAGAGCTTGAAATAAATTATGCCAATCATTTATATGAAATTGAAGGTACTATCATTAATGAAAAAGGAGAATTAAAATATCAGTTATCAACACCTATTTCTGGTAAAGAAATTCGATACACAATGGATAGTAGCAAGGTTGATAATTCCTCCAAATTATACAACCAAGGTATCATTATTAATGATAATACAACAATACAAGCAGGAGTCTTTAAAGACAATCAATTGTTAAGTAGTATTTTTTCAGAAATAATAAATTTTCATAAAGCAGTAAAAGGGAGTGTTACTATAAACCCAGCTCCTCATACGTCTTATAATGCAGGGGGGAATCAAGCATTAATTAATGGAATACTTGGAAGCGATAAGAGGTATGGAGACAAAGAGTGGCTTGGATTTTGGGGAGATGATGTGGAGATTAACATCGATTTTAATGAAGAAACAACCATGAATTCAATAACAACCCGTTTTTACAATACTAATGGGCAATGGATTTATGCTCCTAAAAAGATTAATATAGCGTATTCACTGGATGGAAAAAAATATTATTTTTTAAAAGAAGTAGAACTATCTAGTACTGATCGTATTGTTAAAATCACAGCGGAATTTGATGCTGTTAATGCAAAATATATAAAGATATTAATCCCCAATTATGGCGTAATTCCTGAGGGTAAACAAGGTGCCGGTAACAAAGCTTGGATCTTTATTGATGAAATTATTGTAGAATGATTGTAGAGATTTGTGCCAACTCTTTCGAAAGTACCGTGGCTGCTCAAAACGGTGGAGCAGATCGCATTGAATTATGCACAAAACTAGCTGTTGGTGGATTAACACCGTCGCATCAATTAATCAAAAAAGTGGTATCGGAACTTTCCATTCCCGTTCATGTTTTAATTAGGCCTAGAAAAGGTAATTTTTGTTACTCTAAGGAAGAATTAAATATCATGAAAAACGATATTGAATTTTGCAAAAACATAGGTTGTTCTGGAGTCGTTAGTGGTGTTTTAGATTCAAATTTAACAATTAATTTGATTGCTACGCAACAATTAATTGAAACAGCAAATGGGATTGATTTTACTTTTCATAGAGCATTTGATTGTGTGAAAGATCCTCTATTAGCATTAGAAAATTTGATAGACTTAAAGATTAAAAGAGTTTTAAGTTCTGGATTGAAACCCAGTGCAATAGAAGGAATTTCTTTATTAGCTGAAATGAATAAAATAGCAAATCAACAAATTGAGATTATGCCTGGAAGTGGGATTAATTTAGATAATGTATTACAATTTAAAAATAAAGGGTTTACTAGTATTCATCTTTCAGCAACTCAACAGCCAGAAAAAAAATCAGCTTCTTATTTTGAGGGAGGAACCGAAGGGGTATCAAATGAAAAAATAATCCGAAAAATTATATCTTTAGTTTCCTAAAACTAAATGCCCCAGTTTTTATAAGGCACTATACATAATTGAGAATTATAGTAACGCATATCTCCTGTAACTTCTTTTCCGAGCCAATCTGGTTTGTCGAAACTTTCATTTTCTTCAGATAATTCAATTTCAGCAACAATCAGCCCTTTATTTTCTGCAGAAAATTCGTCTACCTCAAAAATATGATTGCCTACTTTAATTTCATAGCGTATTTTTTCAATAAGATTAGGTTCACATAATTCTATTAGTTGTTCGGCCTCTTTTAAAGATATTTCTTTCTCCCATTCAAATCTGGTAGTTCCTTCGGAATTTGAAATTCCTTTTATCGTAATAAATGCCTTCTCTCCTTTTATTCTGACCCTAACGGTTCGTTCTTTATGAGTATTTAGAAAGCCTTGTAAAATTCGAGTGTTTTTATAGGCCAGCTCTTTATACTTATCTGAAACTATTAAAAATTTTCTTTCAATTTCTATCATAATCATTTTCCGTAAAAACGGAAATCTTTTAATTTATAATTCACAAATAATTATCTAAGATATTATAAATTTATAGGATGAAGGAAGAACTTCTCCAAAGAAAAATAATACATGTGGATATGGATGCCTTTTATGCCTCTGTTGAGCAATTGGACAACCCAGAATTGAGAGGGAAGCCAATTGCTGTTGGTGGAACCTCAAAGCGTGGAGTGGTCAGTGCTGCAAGTTATGAGGCTCGAAAATTTGGAGTTCGTTCTGCCATGAGTAGTGTCATTGCAAGGCAAAATTGTCCAGATCTCATCTTTGTAAAATCTAACTTTAAACGATACCATGAAGTATCGGATCAAATCAGAAAAATATTTTACGAATACACTGACAAAGTCGAGCCTTTATCCTTGGACGAAGCATACCTAGATGTAACAGAAAATAAAAAAGGAAACCCAAGCGCCTCACTAATTGCTAAAGAAATAAGAAAAAAAATAAAAGAAGTAACAGGTTTAAATGCCTCAGCAGGTATCTCCACTAATAAATTTATAGCAAAAGTAGCGAGTGATATCAACAAACCCAATGGGCAAAAAACAGTTCCTCCTAACGAGGTTATTGATTTTTTAGAAAAATTAGATATTAAAAAGTTTTTTGGAGTTGGTAAAGTAACCGTCCAGAAAATGTATCGTCATGGAATATTCACTGGTAAAGACTTAAAAAAAAAATCTAAAGAATATCTAGATGAACATTTTGGAAAGAGCGGAAGGTTTTATTATCAAGTAGTAAGAGGTAATCATTTTAGTGAAGTTAAAGCCTCTAGGACTCGAAAATCTTTAGCAGCAGAGCGTACTTTTAGCGAGAATATTTCTTCGGAAATATTTATGATTAAAAAACTAGAAGATATTGCAAAAGAGGTTGAAAAACGCCTTAAGAAAAGTAAGGTCGCAGGAAAAACAGTTACCCTTAAAATTAAATATAGTGATTTTACGTTACAAACTAGAAGCAAAACTTTGCCCTACTATATTTCAGATAAAAATGTAATGGTCGAAACTGTTAAAGAATTGTTATATCAATCGACTATGAAAAATTCGGTACGATTGTTGGGCATTTCATTATCGAACCTCAATAATGGTAAAGGGAAGCCCGCTAAAGAAAAGGTCGTAGCGGTTCAATTAAAATTCGACTTCTAATTAATATTATAAAATTTCATATGTGATAAAATTACTTAAAATTATTTTTTAACCCTAATAACTCACATTATGAAAACAGCGAAAATTTTAAGCTTTGCACTGGCTAGTACCACCTTATTTATTTCTTGTAAAAAAGAAGTTAACCCTTCCAAAGAAATTAAAAAAAATTCCAAAAACGAATTAGCAATTGTCGATACATCTATTATCGAAGAAAAAACTAAAAAAAATAGTGACTACTTGTATGTTACTTCTGTTTCGGGCCTTAGTCTAAGGGCTTATGCAAATTTGCAAAGTGAAAAACTTGCAGTTATGCCTTACGGATCTAAAGTAAAAGTGGTCTCTTTTGAAAAAAACCCAACGATGAAAGTAGGAGATATAGTTGGCGGAATGAACGAAGTTGAATACAATCACAAAAAAGGATTTGCTTTTAATGGATATCTTTCTAAATATTTCCCGCCTGAAAAAAGAATTTCAGCTAAAAGATACAGTGAAGAGTTACAGTTAAAACATAAAACTGTAAAATATTCTGAAAGTAAATCAGGAACTGTAAGCAATCCAATTATTACTCAAAAATTAATTGTACCAGATATACAATGGCATGAAGCTTTTTATATGGCACAACAATTATATGAATTTCCAAAAGAATTTGAGTTTCCATCTTCAAAAGGAAAAGAGAAAGAAATAAAATTAGAAAAAAAGTTTATGAAAGATAGTTGGGTAAGTGAATTACAAATTAATAGAAAAGAAAATAGATTTACTAAAATTGAATATCACTATAAAAATAAAGGATTTAATAAAGTAGTTTCTATTTACAAAGAAAGCGGGCAACTAATTATATGTAACACCGAAGAAATTAAATAACCTATCAATTGTATTATTAAATTTAAGGCTGATCCTTAACGGTTAGCCTTTTTTAGTAACTCTAGTTACAGGTTTTTAATTTCAAGAATTTTATATTTGTAAAAAACGAATAATGCTAGGTAAGGGAACAAAATTATACAGTATTTTAAGATTAAAATGTCCTCGATGTCAAGAGGGTGATTTTTATAAAGGTCACCCATATAGTTATTCTGGTATGGGACGAGTAAAAGAAAATTGCTCAAAATGTGATTTAAAATATAATATCGAACCTAGTTTTTATCAAGGCTCTTACTACGTTACTTATGCTTTAGGAGTGGCATTATTTATAGCTGTTTGGATTTTACAGGTACTCTTTTTTCCAGGTGTTGGCCCTGGAACTTTACTCCTAGCTATGTTGATATCGCTACTTATCTTTTCTCCCCTACTTTATGCTTTATCAAAAATTATGTGGATCAACTTTTTTGTGAAGTTTGAAAAAAAGAAAAATTAATATTAAGAATTGTTTCTGATTATTTTAAAATAAACTTCGTTTTACTTTAAATAAAAAGATTGTAGATTTACAATATGATAGAGGTTTTAAAAAATAATTACGGTCATCTATTCGAAGATGAATTAATCGCTGAAATTAATAGGATTGGAACTTTAAAAAAAGTCCCCGAGGGGCAAAAATTAATTGAAATTGGACAGTATATTAAATCCATGCCTTTATTAATAAGTGGTGCTATAAAAATAATGAGAAACGATGATGATGGTGACGAATTATTGCTGTATTTTTTGGAGAGTGGGGAAACCTGTGCCATGACATTAACCTGTTGTTTGGGTCAAACCAAAAGTGAAATAAGAGCTGTTTCAGAAATACCAACCGAACTTATAATGATTCCAATCGAAAAAATGGAAGAATGGACTGCTAAGTACAAATCTTGGAGAAATTTTGTTTTTGAAAGCTATCATAACAGACTTATGGAAATGCTCGAAACAATTGATTCTATTGCTTTCCTAAAAATGGATGAACGATTGTTAAAATATCTAAAAAATAAATGTAAAATCACCAACGATAATACCGTTAATAATACTCACCAGGATATTGCTAACGAACTACATACTTCAAGAGTTGTTGTATCAAGATTGTTAAAAAAACTTGAAAATCAAGGCAAAATTAAACTCCAAAGGAATAATATTAAAATTATAAATTTATAAGTTCAATAAATTTACCTTATATCTTTTTACTTAAATTAAAATTTTATTTAATATGAAATCTGCAGATCATATCAATATCGATGGTTTTAAACACATATCCTACCGTATAACTGCTTTATCAGAAGAAGAAGCAGTTACTAAAAGCGAATCATATTTTTACAAGCTAAACGAAAGGAGATCGGTTAGGGACTATTCGGATAAATGGATCCCAAAGAAAATTATTGATAATTTAATTAAAAGTGCTTCAACAGCACCATCAGGGGCACATAAACAACCTTGGACTTTTTGTGCAATTTCAAATCAAGAGTTAAAATCTAAAATAAGAAAAGCAGCCGAAATTGAAGAAAAAAAAAGTTACCAATCTCGAATGAGTGAACGTTGGAAAAAAGATCTGAAACCTTTAGGTACTAATATGAATAAACCCTTTTTAGAAATTGCCCCTTGGCTGATTGTTGTTTTTAAAAAACCCTACGATTTTGACAAAGATGGTAATAAAATAAATAACTATTATGTAAATGAATCTGTTGGCATCGCTTGTGGTATGATGATATCAGCCATACAAAATGCTGGATTAGTTACACTTACCCATACTCCTAGTCCAATGAATTTTTTATCTAAGATACTTAATAGGCCTAGTAATGAAAGGGCATTTTTATTACTTCCAGTGGGCTATCCTAAATTTCCGACCTATGTACCAGATATTAAGAGAAAAGCTTTAAAAAAAGTATCAGCGTATTATACATAGTAAGTGGAAATCGCAATTTTAATTAGATTTTTTAGGATAACACCTAATGTTACTTTAAAAGCTAATTGTATTACTTACTTTTGTAAAGATTTTTTGACTCATGAAATTAAGTAAATTATTTCCTATCCTGGATTGGCTTCCAAATTATAAAAAAGAATGGCTTCGAGGTGATCTAGTCGCCGGAATAACGGTAGGTATCATGCTTATTCCTCAAGGAATTGCTTATGCATTGATTGCTGGTTTACCTCCAATATATGGGCTATACACAGCATTAATCCCACAAGTAATTTATGCCTTTTTAGGGACCTCAAGACAATTAGCAGTTGGCCCTGTTGCTATGGACTCCCTGATTGTTGCTGCGGGAGTAGCTACGTTAGCCGAGGTTGGTTCGGATCAATTTATCGAGTTTGCTATTTTATTAGCATTAATTATGGGACTACTTCAAGTAATATTTGGGCTATTTCGTCTAGGTTTTATTGTGAATTTTTTATCAAAACCAGTAATTAGTGGTTTTACTTCTGCTGCAGCAATTATTATAGGATTGAGTCAATTAAATAATTTTTTAGGAATAAATTTAGATCGTAATAATAAACTTCAATTTTTATTATATGAAGCTTTTCAACATATTGAAGAAACACATTGGTTAACTTTTGCCGTTGGAACTTCATCTATATTGGGAATGGTCTTGATAAAGAAGTATTTTAAAAAAATTCCTGCAACGTTAATTATTGTAATACTTTCTATTTTAGTTGTTAGGTTTTTTAATTTAGATCTTCTAGGAGTAGCTATTATCGGAGAAATACCACAAGGTTTACCAAATTTTAAAATACCTGTATTTGATAAAGAAATCCTAACTAAATTATTTCCAATAGCATTAACACTTTCTTTAATCGCTTATTTAGAAGCGATTTCTATCGCAAAAGCCTTAGAGTCAAAACATTCAGAGTATAAAGTAGTTCCAAACCAAGAATTAATTGCCTTAGGAATGAGTAATTTTATTGGTTCTTTTTTTCAAACATACCCTGCAACAGCTGGTTTTTCTAGAACAGCAGTCAATGAAGAGTCAAATGCAAAAACTCCTTTATCTTCATTAATTTCAGCATTGATTATTGCTTTTACACTTGTTTTTTTAACTCCCGTATTTTATTATTTGCCTAAAGCGGTCTTAGCAGCTATAATTATGGTAGCAGTATTTAGCCTATTGGATATTAAAATGCCTAAAAAACTATTAAAATTTTCAAAAACAGACCTAGTTATTTTAATTATTACTTTACTGGCAACAGCTACAGTTGGTATTATAGAAGGAATATTTACAGGAGTAACCTTATCCATTATTATACTTATTTACAAGAGTACTATTCCTCATATGGCAATTTTAGGAAAAATTCCAGGTACACATTTTTATCGAAATACAAAACGATTTAATGAGGTAGAAATTCATGATGAAATCTTAATTATTCGTTTTGATGCACAATTACATTTTGCAAATACTGCTTATTTTAAAGATAAACTTGAGGATTATTCTAGGCAAAAAGGAAACGAGTTAAAGCTCCTGATTTTAGATGGTGAAAGTATTAATAGGATTGACAGTAGTGCTATCTTCATCTTAATTGAATTGTTAGATTATTTTAATCAAAAAGAAGTAACTATGGCTTTTGCTGGTTTAAAAGGTCCCGTCAGAGATAAAATTATTAACTCTGGATTTATGGAAAAAGCAAATGAAACTTTATTTTTTATGGGAATTCAAGAAGCCGTAGATTGGTACCATACCGGCTTAAAAAAGGAAAAATTTTACAAATACCTAAAGCAAAAAAATAAAAGAAAAAAAATTTTTTAATAATAGTGTAACATAAGTTACTACCATTAATTTAAATTTGTTTTAAATTTCTAATTCAGAATTTATTACTATGAAAATAGAACAATTATTTACCGGATGTCTTGCAGAGATGGCTTATTATATTGAGTCTAATGGGGAAGCAGCAGTAGTGGATCCTTTGAGAGAGACAGCACCTTATATAAAAATGGCTGAAGCTGATCAGGCAAAAATAAAATATATATTTCTAACACATTTTCATGCTGATTTTGTTTCTGGACAGTACGATTTAGCTCGTAAAACCGGTGCGAGAATAATTTTCGGCCCCAATGCAACGGCAGAATATAATATTTATAATGGAGCTGATGGAGAAGACTTTTTTATAGGTGATGGTAAGATAACCTTATTACATACTCCCGGGCACACTATGGAATCATCATCCTACTTAATAACAGATGAAGATGGAAATACTCCTTGTATTTTAACTGGAGATGCTCTTTTTATTGGAGATGTTGGTCGTCCAGATTTGGCAGTAAAAGAAGATACTTTGACGGAAAAAGATCTAGCCGGACACTTGTTTGATTCTTTAAGAAATAAAATAATGCCCTTGCCAGATGACATTGTTATATATCCTAATCACGGTGCAGGATCTGCTTGCGGAAAAAATATAAGTTCAGCAACTTATGATACGCTAGGCAATCAAAAGAAAACCAATTATGCTTTAAGAGCCGACATGACAAGAGAGGAGTTTATTGAAGAAGTAATCTCAGGATTAAAGCCGCCGCCACAATATTTCCCTAATAATGTTCGAATGAACAAATCAATAAATACTAATATAGATGAGATTTTACATAAAGGTACAACTCCATTAGACCCTTCAAAATTTAAAGAATTAAGCGACCAAAAGGATGTCTTAGTTATAGATACTCGCTCTAAAGAGGCATATTCAAGTGAGGGAACTGTTCCTGGCGCTTGGTATATTGGTATTGATGGAAGTTTTGCGCCTTGGGTTGGAGCTTTAGTTTTGGATATCAACCAAAAAATAATATTTATTACAGATGATGAATTACGTGTACATGAAATTGTCACTCGTTTTTCAAGAGTTGGATATGATAATACTATAGGTTATTTAGATGGAGGCATCACAAATTGGAAATCTCAAGGATATCAATTAGACTTTATTGAGTCCATATCAGCTACTAAATTTGTAGCTATGTTAACTGAAGAAAAGATTGAGAAACCAATTGATGTTCGCAAAGAATCTGAATATTTTTCAGAACACGTTATTGGAGTAGAAAATTTTCCATTAGATGATATACATTCAAATTTTGAAAAGATTAACCTAGAGAAAGATTATTTTTTACATTGTAAATCTGGTTATCGCTCTTTAATTGCAGCATCTATATTTAAAGCGAATGGAGTTAAGCAGGTAACCAATATAGAAGGAGGATTCAAGGAAATCGTCAAAACAAAGATCCCACTGTCTGAATTCGTTTGTCCCACAACCTTAATGTGAAGTCGAAGCAAATAATATATTAGAATAAAAACATTTAATTAAATGAAAAATATAAATAATACCCAATTTAGAGAACTTGTTAATAAAAATTCTGAAGCTGTAATCATTGATTGTAGGACAGAATCTGAGTGGGATGAAGGAAGGATTCAAAATGCTATTTTATTGGATCTTTTTGAATCACAACTATTTATGCAAAAAGTTGAAGAATTTGATAAAAATAAAATGTATTTGGTATACTGCAGAAGTGGTTCAAGAAGTGTGGCAGCTTGTCAAATACTAGAATCTGTTGGAATTAAAAATGTTTTTAATCTCACAGAAGGTATCACTGGCTGGGATGGTGATATCCTTGTTTAATTAAATTAAAAAAAATGACTACAATAATAAAAATTCAAAATTTAAAATGCGGTGGTTGCGCAAATACAATTATTAAAAAAGTTTCGGACATTGAAAACGTAACAAATGTAAAAGTAAATGTTGCAGAGTCAACTGTTACATTTGATTCTCTTGGTCAAAATGAGGTTACATTAGTAAGGCACAAAATGGCTGTATTAGGATATCCTGCTAACGGCGAAAGTAATTCAGTTGTCTCTAAGGCAAAATCATATTTTAGTTGTGCATCTGGAAAAATGTCCTAAGAATTGCAATAATTTTCAATTGCTATTTTACAAATGGATTTAAATAAAAACTTCTGGGATTTACGTTATCAAAATAATGAAATAGGTTGGGACATAGGCTATATTTCAACTCCATTAAAAAAATACATTGATCAACTTACCGATAAAAATATAAAGATATTAATCCCTGGAGGAGGTAATTCTTATGAAGCAGAGTATCTTCATAATCTCGGTTTTAAAAATGTATTTGTGGTAGATATTTCCCCAACCGCCTTAACTAATTTAAAAAATAGAGTCCCAGATTTTCCAAAAAATCATTTGATAAATATTGATTTTTTTAAATTAAATAATTCATTTGATTTAATTTTAGAACAAACTTTTTTTTGTGCTTTAACGCCAAAACTTAGAGATAACTATGTTTTAAAAATGAATCAAATACTAAGACCAAACGGAAAATTAGTGGGTCTTCTTTTTAATATCCCGTTAAACAAAGACCGCCCTCCTTTTGGGGGAACTAAAAAAGAATATTTATCTTATTTTAAGAATTATTTTAAAATTGAAATCATGGAGCTTTCATATAATTCAATTTCAGAAAGAACAAATAATGAATTGTTTATTAAACTAATAAAAAAATAGTTTTAATTTTTACCAAAACCTGTAAATAGCTGGCTGAAAAATCCTTTTGGAAAATTTTCTTCATTTAAGAATCCTAATTCAATTTCTCCGTTGTCGTCAGGTACATAACTGGTTTTAAATAAAAAATCCCAAATGCTTAAGCTTATTCCAAAATTAATTCCCTTCGGCTTGTTTTCTGGTAATACTTTCATATGATGATATAGATGCATTACAGAATTATTTAGTATGTACTTGAAAGGTCCCCAAGTTATTCTGATATTAGCATGATTTAAATGCCCAATAATTATTGCAATAAAATGAACGATATAAGCTTGCTCTGGCTCAAAACCTCCTAATACCATAACCCCTAGAGTTTTTAAAGGCTTGTATAGTATGTTTTCCATCCAATGATATCTCAGGTGTGCAGCAAAGCCCATTTCTTTTACAGAATGATGTACTTTATGAAACCGCCATAAAACTTCATATTTATGTAATAAAACATGAGTCAACCATTGTACAAAATCTAGAATAACAAAAAATACGACTAATTGAAGTCCAATTGGCCAATTTGAAGTATTGAACACTGCTAGACTTTTTGTTGTTATCCCTATTTCATTGAAAAGTAAGCCTAATGCCTTATAATCTCCACTTATTAAAATTGAAAAAATGAAAAAATTAAAAAACATGTAAAACCCATCCATCCAAAAATCTTTTCTGATAAATGATTGGTTTTTTCTCCAAGGAAAAATTATTTCAAGAAGCCAAACGACTAGTGAAATGACGATTAGCCCCCAAAAGTAATTGTTGTACCAAGGAACTTCAAATAATATGGAATCCAAAGTCCAATTTAATGTTGAGGTAAATTCATTTATAAAGGCAGTAATATACTTTTCCATCATTGCTGATTTTGAAATGTCAATATTGTTATAAAAACACCATCAAAAGATCAATTTTTTGGGTGCAAGTAATTAAATTTATGCACATTAAGCAAATGTTTTAAATAAAAAAAGTTCTGTTTACTAAAAAATAGAGCTATATAATCTTACTGGAAATATTCACAAAAAATTACAACTTATAAATCCAACTAGATGGGTTCATTTTTTGATCGTTCTGGTAGATTAAAAACTTGAGGATAGATTTTCCAGAGCTTGCTTTAGTAGCCACCGATCCAATTTCTTGTTTAGTAAAAACTATATCTCCTTTTTTTACGGTTACATTAGTTAAATTTTGATATACTGTAATATAATTACCATGTTGAATGAAAACTGCATTAGAAGCACCTTTAATTTTTTGAATTTCCATCACCTCCCCATTAAATACAGCTCTAGCTTTGGCGTTTTTTTGGGTGGTAATTTCTACACCACTACAATAAGTTGTTATATTGGGCAATTGAGGATGTCTCGTATTTCCAAAACGTTTTACCACCACTCCATTTTTTATAGGCCAAGGTAGTTTCCCTTTATTTTTGGTAAAATCTGCAGCTAAGAGTTTTGCTTCAGGTGTTAAGGCTAATCTTATGGAAGATCCAGTTGTTTTAGTTCCTTTTTTAGTTGCATTCTTTTTATTGGAAGCAGCAATAGCATCTCTAATTAACTTCTCTATTTGTTTGTCAATTTTATTAGCTTCTTTTTGTTTTTTCTGGATTTGTCTAGCAAATTTATTACCGTCTTTTTTTAAAATTGAGATTAACTCATTTTGTTCTTCTAATTCGTTTGATAATTTAGTTTTTGCTAGTTTATTTTGATTAATTAGAGCTTGTTTTTTCTTTTTGTCTTCTAATAATCCTTGATTTAATTCCTCTAAAACAACAGATTTTTTCTTAATATTTTCTCCTTGCATTTTACGATGCTTGGCGTATTGTTTCATATACTGAATACGTTTATAGGCTTGTAAAAAACTTTCAGAGGATAATAAAAACATAACTCTACTATGCTGCGATTTACTTTTATAAGATTTAGCTATCATCGAGGCATAGTCTTCTTTTAGGTCCTTTAATTCGGTTTCTAAAAGTGTAATTTTTGCTTTATTATTATTAATTTCTCGGGAAAGGTAATTGGCTTGTTGATTGGTAACCCTTATTAAGTTTTGACGAGCTATAATTTTACTATTTAAATCCTCTACTTGATTTAATACCGACTTTTCTTCCCTTTTTGTAGCAAATAACAGACTATTAATTTGCTTAATTTCACTTAATAAAGCTTGTCTTTTTTCTTCTAATTCCTTTTGCTTATTGACTTGTGCAAATCCTGAACTAAAAAAAATTAGAGATAAAAAAAGAAAAGAATATTTATAAAATCTGCTCATTTAGTTTAGTTGCATGTCTTCATAGCCGTTAGGTATGGTAAACGGAAAACGAATGGTTACATTATAATCTATTTTTTTATAATTGACTACTATTTGAGTTTTTTCTTCTTTTTGAGTGGTGATTATTCTAAAACCTGAAGGAAAATAACCGCCCTCAAAATTTTGATAAGCACCATAATTAATGGTAAACATTCTATTATCGATTGGTTGTGATAAAGACTCTGATGCTATTTTAAAATTATCTGGATTTACTAATAATGAATGTATAAAATTATGAGGTTGAATTTTAGGTTGCAACATATATTTATTTGCTACAACATCTGAAACATACTTATTATCTAAATCAAAAATAGATTGACCTAATAGTATCCCTTGTGCTTTTTCAAAATCAATTTCGGTACCTAACCATTTACTCAGTAAGGAGTAATCACCTTTAAAATAAGTATTAGAAATAGTTTCATAATAGCTTACAGATTCTGGTGTGATAAATAGTTTAGCAATAGTAATTCCAAGTAGCGATGCCTTAATCCAAATTTTTTGGTCCTTCTCCATTCTTAAACTAACTGTCAGACTTTGAACATCTCTAACGCTTTCGTATTTTACTTGTATTCTTGCAGCTATAGTAGAAAATTTTGGTAGCGCTTCATCATGACTTTTAATTATATCTTTAGAAGATATGTTCTTATTTGCTGTTTCCGATCCCACTACCATTTTCCCACCACCACAAGAAGTAATGAATAAAGAGATAAATAATATGATACTAAGTTTAATCTTCACTTTAAAGTTTTAATTATCAGTTTTTTGATTGAAAATAAATAAGTCCGTTGCTTTTATATGATACATTTTTACTTTTTTCAAACTTCCCTTTAAAGTATGTGCAATGATTAATTGTTGGTAAAAATCATATTCCATTTTTGGGTCGTCAAAAAGATAATCCAATCCCATTTCTAATATTTCAATAGCTTGATCGGCATTTTTTAACTCATTATTCGCAACCCCGTTTACTAAATACAATAAGGGTTGTGCTGGGAATATTTCTAATCCATTATTACTTAATACTATGGCATCTTCGTATTTCTCTACTTCAATTTGCAATAATATGGTGTTTTTAATCAATCCATAATTATCTGAATCAAGATTTATTCCGTTATTGTAATAATACAATGCCTTTTCTTTTTTGCTTTCAGATAAATAATAATCCCCTAATAACAAGAAAACCTGACTATTATCCTGTGTTAATTTGTCGGTTATTAATCCATCTATTTCTGTTGTTAAGCTAGCATTGTTTTTGGTGAACAATAAAAAATCTTCTAAAACACTGTTTTTACTCTTGTTCTCTATAAGGTTAGAAGAAAAAATAACTTGCATTGATTTTATTGCTTCTTCAAAATCACCATCCTCCAAATAAAATTTATATAGAGCTAGATGTACCAATTGAGAATTTGGTTGTTGTTTTATCAATTCTTTAGCGGTATCAAAAGCTTTTTTGGTATTGCCTTCATCGCTGTATAAATAAATTAAATTAAGGTATTCTTGTTCACTCTTTGGGTTTTTAGTGATTTTTTCTTCTAGATCACTTATTGCTTTTTCAGTATTGCCAGTAACTCTAAAAATTTGAGTTCTTAATGCATTTCTATAGGTGCTTTCTCCCCAATCTTCATCTAATTTATCTAACAATAGTAATGCTTTATCGTATTGTTTTGTGCGATGGTAGAGGTTTGCTAAATCTTCTTTATAATCGCTGTCTTGCAATACTAGTTTTTTAACTACTGGAATGGCAGCTTTATAATTTTTAGCGTCATAATACATATCGTACAATGCCTCTAGAACATCTAACTTTTCTGGGCTCCACTCTAAAACAAGATTATAGTTTATTTCTGCCTCTTCAAAACGTTTTAAAACGGTCAAATTTTTACCTTTTTCAAAATAAACAACGGCTTTGTTTTCTTGGTTATCCTTGGCTGCAACTTCGGCTTTATCTAGAGCATTTAATGCTAGTTCGTAATTTTCTATTCCTTTTTGTTTTAAGGCTTCGAAAAAGTTTTCTTGAAAATCGTCACTTACATTTCCTAAATCATCTGTAGGCGGTTTATTTTGAGCATACACAGCTATTGGAATACCTGAAATTCCAAAAAGTAAAAGACCAAGAAATACGTATTTAATTTTCACTTTATAATTATTTCAATGCTGAATAATCGCCAATACTAACATTGGTAAAATTACCGTTAAAAGTTGCGTGGTTTCCAATCATTGCGTTATTCAAAGCAGCACTTTTAATCAATGTGTGCGTTTGGATTATGCTATTTTTAACATTGCTGTCTTCTATGGTTGTATGAGCTCCTATAGAAGCAAACGGACCAACGGTACTATTTATTAGAGTTACTCCTTCTCCAATAAAACATGGTTCTATAATCTTTGAGTTAGTTGATTTTATAGTATCTGAAATTAAAACTTCTCTACTTTCGTTTAAAAATCCTAACATTCTACGATTGGTTTCTATAGTTACTTCTTTATTTCCACAATCCATCCATTCATCTACAGTACCCGTTTTAAAAACGTTACCATTAGCCATCATTCTTTTAATCCCGTCATTAATTTGATATTCGCCGCCGTTAACGATATTGTTATCAATTACATACTGCAATTCATTTTTAAGTACAGCTACATCTTTAAAATAATAAATCCCTATAACCGCTTGATCACTGACAAATTCAGTTGGTTTTTCAACCAATTCAGTTATTTCATGATTTTCATTTAAATTCACCACTCCATAGGCTTCTGGGTTGGCAACTTTTTTGGTCCAAATAACGCTATCTGCTTCTTTATCTAAGTCAAAACCTGCTCTAATTAAAGTATCTGCATAAGCAATAACAGCAGGTCCAGAAAGAGATTGCTCTGCACACATAATTGCATGTCCTGTCCCTAACGGATTCAATTGTCGATAAATACTTGCCTTAGCTCCTAGGTCTTTTGCTAACTTTTTTAAGCTATCAACCACCTCATCTCCAAACCAAGCTGGATCTCCTAGAATAAATGCTATTTCATCTATAGGCTCATCTAATAAATCTACAATATCTTCTACCAAACGATGCACTATTGGCTTTCCAGCTACTGGAATTAATGGCTTTGGTACTGTTAAACTATGCGGTCTTAGACGTGATCCTCGTCCCGCCATTGGCACTATTATTTTCATATATATAATTCCTGTTAATTCAGGGGTTTTAAATTATTTTTTATCTATTTATTTTACTCCAGTACTACCAAATCCTCCTGCACCTCTTTCCGTTTCACCTAGAATGTCTACTTGTTGCCATGCTGCTCTTTCGTGTTTTGCGATTACTAATTGCGCAACTCGCTCTCCATTCTCTATTGTAAAATCTTCATTGGAAAGATTCACTAATATCACTCCTATTTCACCTCGATAATCTGCATCAACAGTACCTGGAGCATTTAATACAGTGATTCCCTTTTTTGCAGCCAAACCACTTCTTGGTCTAACTTGAGCTTCAATACCAATAGGCAGTTCTATAAAAAGTCCTGTTTTAATGATCGTTCTCTCTAAGGGTTTTAATGTTACTGCTGCTGCTAAATTAGCTCTTAAATCCATTCCTGCTGAAGCAATGGTCTCGTATTCAGGTAATGAATGGTTGGATTTGTTGATTATTTTTATATTCATTTAGTATTGATTTAATAACAAAATAACTTTTTTATCTTTTTATTAGTTGTTTGATCTCTTTCTTTTCTGAAACAAAAATTATTCCTAAAAAAACTGTTAGCATCACTGTTCCTTTCCAAACACTTCCTTGAAAAACATAGAATGAAAATACCGAAAATACAATAGATAACAATAGGTAAAATCCTATTTTTTTTAATTCGTAAGGGACCTTATAATATTTCCTTCCTAAAAAATAAGAAACCAACATCATACTACCGTATGCGGCCAGTGTAGCAATGGCAGATCCTTTATAACTAATAATTGGTATTAATAAGAAATTTAGCGTTAAGGTAATGATGGCTCCAAAAACAGAAATATAAGCACCAAATTTTGTGCGATCGGTTACTTTATACCAAACAGATAAGTTGTGATAGATTCCTAGACATAAATTAGCCAATAGAATAATAGGAACTATTACTAATGCTTCCCAAAAGCTACTATCTGGAATTAGTACTAATTTAAAAAAGTCTAAATAAACAACTACAAAAAGCAAAATAAAACTCCCTAAAATGGTAAAATATTTTGTGATGGTAGCATACGTTTCTTTAGCGTTTTCACTTTTAGAATGGTTAAAGAAAAAAGGCTCTATTCCTAACCGAAAAGCCGTGGCAAACAAGGTCATAAAAACTCCTAATTTATAGCAAGCAGCATACATTCCTAGTTCAGCATCTGCAATATCTGAAGGTAATAAATAGCGTAATAAAATTTTATCAAAGGCTTCGTTTATAGAAAATGCAATCCCAGCTATTAATACTGGGAGTGCATATTTCAGCATTTTTTTCCAAATAACTAGATCAAATGAAAGCTTCATTTTAAAATAAAGAGGCATTAAAATTAGAAATGTAATTCCACTGGCTATTAAATTTGAAATAAACACATAGGCTACTTTTCCTTCTTCTAAATTGATAGAGCTCCAAAAGTAATTTGCATCGTTTTTAGCCCAAAGAGGAAGCACTAAAAAGAAAAATAAATTAAACCCTAGATTGATACAAACATTAAAGATTTTAATAATGGCATATCGAGTAGGTTTTTCGTTAGCTCGTAACCATACAAAAGGGATGACCACTAAAGCATCTAAACCTAAAATAAGCAATCCATAGGTAATGTATTCAACTTTAAAATTAAGAAATGTGGCGATTTCAGATTTTAACAATAGTGTGATGACTAAAAAAACAAGAGTTGTAACTGTAAGTGAGGAGAGTGCAGTAGATTGTACTTTTTCTTTTTGGTAGTCACCTTTATTTATAAACCTAAAGAAAGCGGTTTCCATTCCATAAGAAAGCAGAACGTTTCCTAAAATAAGAAAAGCCATTAAAGAAGCGTAAATTCCAAATTGCTCTTTGCCAAGAACCAACACATATAACGGCACTAAAAAGATAGCTAAAGCTCTTGGTAAAACAGTGGCTAAGCCGTAAATAAATGTTTGTTTGAAGAGTTTTTTTAAAATTGCCAATCTTCTATTGTTTTTAGTTAATATTTAAATGTACAAAATGCGGTTCAATTAATTCGTAAAATATTGCAAATGCTATGTTTTTCGAAAATTTAGACAGTACTTTTTTAAAGTTATTTAAAAACAAATTCAATGTTTCAAATAAAAACTCCTGAAAAAGCTAAACAAAGAAGCCTTTTAAATTTATTAAAAGGCTTTTATATATTTATAAAATAAGATTTGCTAAAAGTATTATCCAGCTAAAGCCTCTGCTCCACCAACAATTTCTAAAATTTCGTTAGTTATCGCAGCTTGCCTTGCTTTGTTATACTGCAACGTTAAAGCATCACGCAATTCGGTAGCATTATCAGTTGCTTTGTGCATAGCTGTCATACGAGCTCCGTGTTCGCTTGCAGAAGAATCTCTTAAAGCTTTAAATAATTGCATTTTTAAACTCTTTGGAATTAACTCTTCAACTATTTTTTCTTTTGATGGCTCAAATATGTAGTCGGATACTTCTACTTTTTCATCAAGTTCTTGATTTGAAACAATTGGTAAAAATTGTTCATTCATGATTATTTGAGTGGCAGCATTTTTAAACTTATTATAAATTAATATAATTTTGTCATAAGTACCATCAGTAAATAAATTCATTAACTTCTGTGCAATTTGCGCATTGTTTTCGTACGTTAAGTCATCAAAAATTTCAATGTTATTTTCAATAATAGTTTGTTCTTTATTTAGAACGTCATTTGCTTTTTTTCCCAAAGTAAAAAAATCTATCTGTTTCCCTTTATAAGTTTCATTTATTAAAGACAAACTACTTTTTACAATATTTGAATTAAAGGCACCAGCCAAACCTCGATTAGAAGAAATAGCAACTAATAGCACTTTTTTTACTTCTCTATCTGCTGTATAATCGCTTCCAATATCGCCATCTAGACTTGCACTTAAGCTTTGTAATAATTCGGTTTGTTTATCTGCATAAGGACGCATAGTGGTAATAGCATCTTGTGCTTTTTTCAATTTTGCAGCAGATACCATTTTCATAGCACTAGTAATCTGCATCGTTGAAGATACCGAAGATATTCTATTACGTATTTCTTTTAAATTTGCCATTATATCAAGTGTAAAACAATCTGTAATTAAATATTATAATTACTAATTGCTAATTTTTAATTGTAATTAGCTGCAATATCATTAGCTACTTTTGACAAAACTTCAATTGCTTCATCGGTTAGTTTTCCAGCTTTTAAAGTATCTAAAGTATCTCTGTGCTTAGCATTTAGGTATTCGATAAAATCTCTTTCAAATTCTTTTACCTTATTCACAGGCACATCGCGTAATAAGTTTTTAGATCCTGCATAAATAATTGCAATTTGGTCTTCAACTGTAAACGGATCGTTTTGTGCTTGTTTTAAAATTTCAACATTACGTTTTCCTTTTTCAATAACACTCAAAGTTGCAGCATCCAAATCGGAACCAAACTTAGCAAAAGCTTCTAATTCACGAAATTGTGCTTGATCTAACTTAAGAGTACCTGAAACTTTTTTCATTGATTTAACCTGAGCATTACCCCCCACACGAGATACAGAAATACCTACGTTAATCGCTGGACGAACCCCAGAGTTAAATAAATCTCCATCTAAGAATATTTGACCATCTGTAATAGAAATTACATTTGTTGGAATATAAGCAGATACATCACCCGCTTGGGTTTCAATAATAGGTAACGCTGTTAACGAACCGCCACCTTTTACAACATCTTTTAAAGACTCTGGTAAATCGTTCATACGTTTAGCGATATCGTCATCGTTGATCACTTTAGCTGAACGCTCCAATAATCTTGAGTGAAGGTAAAATACATCACCTGGGTACGCCTCACGTCCTGGCGGACGACGTAATAATAATGATACCTCACGGTAAGCTACCGCTTGTTTAGATAAATCATCATAAATTATTAATGCTGGACGACCAGTATCTCTAAAATACTCTCCAATTGCGGCACCTGCGAAAGGAGCATAAACTTGCATTGGAGCTGGATCACTCGCGTTTGCAGCAACAATAGTTGTATAAGCTAATGCACCTTTTTCCTCTAATACTTTAGCAATATTTGCTACTGTAGAAGCTTTTTGCCCAATAGCAACATATATACAATAAACTGGTTCCCCAGCATCGTAAAATTCTTTTTGATTTAGAATCGTATCAATACAAACAGTTGTTTTACCGGTTTGACGGTCACCAATTACCAACTCACGTTGTCCTCTACCAACTGGAATCATAGCATCGATCGATTTAATTCCTGTTTGAAGCGGTTCAGTTACTGGCTCACGAAAAATTACACCCGGTGCAATACGTTCTAATGGCATTTCATAAGTTTTACCTTCTATTGCTCCTTTTCCATCAATAGGTTCTCCTAGTGTGTTTACAACACGTCCAGAAATACCTTCACCTACATTAATAGATGCAATACGTTGCGTACGTTTTACTGTAGAACCTTCAACAATATTTTTAGAGTGACCTAATAATACTACCCCAACATTATCTTCCTCAAGGTTAAGTACAATCCCTTCTAATCCGTTCTCGAATTCTACTAATTCACCGTATTGTGCATTTGATAGACCGTATACACGTGCTATACCATCACCTACAGTTAACACACTTCCAACTTCATCTAAAGAAGCTGTAGATTCGTAACCTGATAATTGATTCTTTAAAATTGCTGATACTTCAGCTGGTTTAACTTCTGCCATTTTTCAACTATATTATTCAGAATAAATCTGACGTTTATTTATATACTTTTACTAAATTCTCTTTTTATTTTTGCTAGACTGTTTGCTATACTAGCATTGTACTGTAAATCTCCAATTCGTAAAATAAATCCACCAATTATCGATTCATCAATAGTGCTTTCTAAAGTTACCTTATCACTTCCTGTTAGTTCTTTTACTTTGACTAATACTTTTTCTTCTAATTCTGGAGAAAGAGCTACAGCGGTTGTTACTCGAGCTACTTTAATTCCTTGGGATTCTTTGTATAATTCGATATAGCTTGAAGCCACATCATTTAACAAAGAGGCTCTTTTATTAGCAACTAATGTAGAAATCAATGATTTGGTACTGTTTGTTTGTTTTGTAAATATTTTATGTAACGCTTCCTTTTTGTCTTCGTCGTTAAATACGGGACTGTAAAGCATTTCTTTTAATTCACTATTATTAGAAATGGTCGCTGAAACCGACTGCATATCTTCAAACACAACATGAGCTGTATTTGTATCTGATGCTTGTAGTAAAACTGCTTTTGCGTAACGTCTTGCTGCTCTGCTTCCGATCATTTTTTATTAATTTAAAGTAGAATCATTTAGCATGTCTTCTACTAATTTTAATTGTTTGCCTTTATCAGACAATTCTCCTTTAACAACTTTCTCTGCAATATCTATAGATAAATTAGCAACTTGATTCTTAATATCTGAGATTGCTGATTTCTTTTCACTTTCAATTGCATCTTGCGCATTTGAAATCATTTTATCAGCTTCAGATTTTGCTTCTTCCTTCGCATCAGAAATCATTTTTTCTTTAATTTCACGAGCTTCCTTAATCATTGCTTCTCTTTCTATTCTAGCTTCTTGAATTAACTTCTGATTATCCGCTTGAAGATTTTCCATCTCAAGTTTCGCATTCTCAGCAGATTCTAGTGCGCTTTTAATTCCCTCTTCTCTGTCATTAAGAGCTTTTAAAATAGGTTGCCATGCAAATTTTTTCAACAAAAATAACAACAACACAAAGAGTAGCATTTGCCAGAAAAAAAGTCCAAAAGAGAAATCGTTAATTAACTTTTCCATAGTTATATTTTATATAGTTTAGATTTAATTAAACATCAATTGCAACCAACCGTTGCAATTGATGTTTGGGTTTTGTTATACTGCAAATAAGGCAGCAAATCCAATACCTTCAATAAGCGCCGCTGCAATAAGCATTGCTGTTTGAATTTTTCCGTAAGCTTCTGGCTGACGAGCAATAGCGTCCATTGCTGAACCACCAATTCTACCAATACCGATACCGGCACCAATAACTACTAAACCTGCACCTACAATAGCTGGGATTTCCATAATATATATAATTAAAAGTTAAACATTCAAAATTTATTAATGTGCTTCATCATGTTCTTCTACCGCAAAACCAAAATAAAGGGCCGATAACATGGTGAAAATATATGCTTGTAATAAGGCTACTAATAGTTCTATTATTGAGATAGCAAAGGATAACACAAAGGTTAAGCTACTTCCTATCCAATTATGGAACACAAATATCAAACCTATCAGACTCATTAATACAATGTGTCCAGCCATAATGTTTGCGTACAAACGAATCATTAGGGCAAAAGGCTTGATGATTACTCCTAATAATTCTATTGGAGCTAATATTATTTTCATGGGAACCGGAACTCCTGGCATCCAGAATATATGTTTCCAATAATTTGCATTTCCCGAAAACTGAGTAATGATGAACGTAATTAAAGCCAATGCAAATGTTACAGCAATGTTACCGGTAACATTAACACCTAGAGGAGTTAATCCAAACAAATTTAAAAACCATACAAAAAAGAATACGGTCAGTAAATAAGGCATGTATTTTTTATATTTTTTTGCGCCGATATTAGGAATAGCAATATCATCTCTAATATATAAAATTATTGGCTCTAAAAATCTACCTACTCCAGTTACTATTGGACCCCTTTTAAAGGATTTCGCCATACCAGCAAATGCTAAAAACATTAATATTCCTGTTATTATAATCATTAGTACACTTTTGGTAATCGAAAAGTCTAATGGTTTTACTTGAGTTGGATGGTGATGATCATCTAAAGTTATCGTTCCTTCTAAATCAGTTTTATATATTTTGTTGTGATATAGCTTGTAGAAATTTCCGTTGTTCTCGGCAACTGTTTCGCCATGGTGAAACTTTGAAGAAGAAAACAGATGAAAACCGTCATCCCAAAGAATTACTGGCAAAGGAAAACCATAATGTTTATTTTTTTCAGTGTCACTAAAAAAAATAAAGTCGTAGGAATCTAATAAATGATGGTCAATACTTTCTTTGATTTTTGTTTTCAGGCTAACTTCCTCTGGAGACCCCTCATGCTCATCATTTTGTGCTTGTGCATTTGTGAAAAATCCTAAAAGAAGAATTGTAAAAAATTTTACTAAAAAACTACGCTGCATAGTAAACAAATTATGTTGGCTTTAAAAATCGGTGCAAAAATACTGTTCTTTCTGGAAAGAAAAAACTATTTATGCTCTTTTTTAATTGAACCTAATTTTGTTAAGTTGACTGATTATTAAGCTGTTTGGAAAGATAGATAACCTCAGCAATTAAACAGGTTGCGTAGGGTATAAAAAAAGCAAGAAATTCTAAATTTTCTATATTTCCATCCTCCTTGTAACTGGGATAAAACACTAAAAAAAACACCAAAAACTTCAAGGCACTTCCTCCCATAAAAACAAAACCTGCTTGTGCTGAATTATTGGATAGCGTTTTTATTACTACTAAAAAAACAAAAACAGCTAAGCTGAAATTAACCAAGTAAGATAAAATTATTTGATTTCCAAAAACATCTTTATTTAAACAATATAGCGCTAAAATGTGAGCGCCAAAAAAGATAATTAAAAGTAAGCCCAGAAATATTAAAAATTGAATATTTTTAGATTTCATTATTTATTAAGTTGGTTGGTTTGTCTTAGTACTAGAAAAAGAGAAATAGCTACTCCAGCTAAAGTTAGTAAGATGGTATATTTTTTCCCTGAAAGATTGTAATTTAAATCTAGCCATGCGCCTAACTTAGTAAACAGATATATAGTTACCCCCATCTGAATAGCAATACCTGATAAAATAGCCCAACGCTTGTTATTTTTATTTTTATTATTAGGCATTAAATAAATAAGAAATTTATGGGGTGAGTTTTAAATTTTTTTGTTGGCTTTGATCGTCTGGATTATTAGATTCTTTTCTAATATAATTTGACTTATTAGGCACTTTCATTAAACAGGTGGCATTGAAAAATGCACCTTGTTCGACCGCTAATTTCCCTGTTACTACCTCGCCTTCAATTTTTGAAGTACTCCTAAGGGTTAAAGTACCTTCGACGTCAAGAGTCCCTTTAACGTGACCTTCTATATCCGCATTATTGCAAGTTAAAGTCCCTACAATTTTACCTGTTTTTCCAACAACAACCTTTGAAGGGGTTTTTATGTTCCCTTCAATTACACCATCTATTCTAAAATAACCATTAGAGGTGACGTTCCCTTTTAGTACGGTTCCATCATTGATGCGATTTTGACCTGATCCTGGATTGTCGTATTCCTTTGTTTTTTTTTCTGAAAACATAACTGATTATTATTTAGAATCTTTCGTGCTATTTAATTTGGAAGTTTTATTGGGTTTTTTAGGAGCTTTAGTGTTTTCTTTAGATGTTTTTCTTGATTTATCTTGCTTTGTTGCCTTAGTTAAATCGGTGTTTAAATACTTTTCAAAGTTTTTATGAATTTGTATAATAGCATAGTTTTCCGATGAAATCTCAAAAAAAGAAGTTGTTATTTTATCTTTTTTTCTTTCTTTTAAAGACTCTGCAAACCCCTTTGCACCTTGTTTCGATTTTAATCCATGTATCATAACAAATAATGTCTCAGGATTATAATAATCAATAGATGTTGACATTTCTTCATTTTGAGAAGTCGTCATAATTTCCTTTAGTTTTTCGTGCAGCTCTTCCGCAAGAAGACGATCCTCTGTATTAAATTTATACGCTATTTTCCATCGTTCACTTTCTTTATCTGCAATAAATGTTGTTGTTGATATTTTAGGTATGAGTGTTTTGTATAGACTCAAAGCTTCTTTGCCTTGTTCGTCATTAGGATAAGTTAGGGCAACAAAATTTAAGGCTTTTTTATAAGGTTCAAAACCCTGCTGACGACCTATAGAGTTTGCTTTTAATAATTCGAATTTTGAGATTATCGGATTTCCAAAATACATTGCTATATAGGTATTACAATTATCTATAACATCTTGATATTTTGAGTTTTCAAAATCTTTATAAAGTTGATTGTATTTATATTCAGGACTAGACTCATCTGAAGCTAAAATAGCATTTGGATTTAATAAAATCTCAGCATATCTAGAGTTCGGATACGTTGAAGTAATTTCACTTTTGTATTGAAAAGCTAAAAGGCTATTCCCTTCTAACTCATTAATTTTATAAAGATTATAAAGAGCTGGTAATAGTAATCTTTTTTCTGGACCGAATGAAACCAGCGTCTCTAAGCGGTCCTTTGCCAAATCATATTCTTTAAATTTTTCTTTATAAATAAGTCCTAACTGATAATATGCAAAGTTTCTGTCTTTAATTATACTGTCAATTATTTTTTTATCATTGGGAATCAATGAAATATAAGTTTCCGGCTTAAAGCGATCATTTTCCGAAACAGGGGCAATATAGTTTTCCTCAACACTTTCCAATTTTGAAATTTTATCAGACAGCCTCCAATTATCTTCTAGTTTTCTATTTCCCCATCTTTTTCTAAACTCTTCTTTTCCGAATGATACCGTTGTAGAATTATAAAAATAAAAGCTTCCTGCCCCAGCGCTAGGTCCTTTTTTTGAACCGGAATTTTCGGAGTTAGAATTAAAAAAAAGATTATTTTCTATACTTTCCTCATTTTGAATATTTGCTAATGAATCCTCTAAAACGATTCTCTTTAATTCGGTGGTAAATAATGTAAAATATTCTAGTTGTTGCGCTTCTGTCATATTTACTAGATGAAGTATACTGTCGCTATTGTAGGCAATATCTTCATATTTAATAACATCGTCTAGATTTTCTCTTTTCTTTTTTATTCGTCTGTATTGTCTAGAGCCTTCTTCCAAATTTGTTAGTGTACTGTCGTAATAAGCACCAGCAGATTTATAAGATCTGTCATCAAAATATATTTCTGCTAACGTTTGATAATTAACAGATTGCATAACTCTATCCTCCCGGTAAGATTTAATGGATTTGTTGTAGAAATCAATAGCTAAGTCAATACTATCATTTTTTTTATAGTATTCTCCAATTTGATTGTAAATTTTATCTAGAAATGGCCTGTTTTCTCGATTTTTTTCCAAATCAAATAATAATTCTAATAACGCAAAACGATCTTCTTTTGTAAAATCGAAATTTTTTGCTTTTTCTATGTGCGCATTAATCATATAAACCCTAGGAGATTTTCTGTTTAAAGCAATAACTTTATCAAACTCTAAGTTGGCGCTATCAATTTTTTCAAGTTTATCGTAAAGTTGAGCAGTGATATAGGTATAGCGACCTTTGAGTTCGTTATTTTTTGTATTTTCAGCAGCAAACTTCATGTATGGCAATGCAACGTCTAAAGAATCTAAATTTATGTAGGCTTGAGATAAAATTCCAGCTGCATCAGCCAATTCATCTTTGTCTATTTGGTTCTTTTCGAACATTTTTTTTAGGTTCTCAATAGCGACTTCCTCATTATTTAATCTAATGTTTGTTTTTGCTTTCCAAACCTTTGCTTGATTAATACTATTACAAGTAGGATAGGTCTTTAAAATAAAGTTAAAAGCGTCAAGTGCTTGAACAAAGCGACCGTCGTAATATCTGGCTTTTCCCAAAAGAATGTATGCTTCATCGATTTGTGGATTGTATTCTTTTCCTTCTAAAAAAATGGCATGTTTTTGAACTCCTTTTGCCGCTTTTTCTTCAGCTTTATTAAAATTTTCATTTTTACTTTCTCCTGAAAGTAAACTACTTTCTTCCAGCTCTAAACGCTCTACTGGAAGAATTTCCCAAAAATTATCTCTGTACGATGAGGCTAATTGGAGTTTACCTTCTTCAAAAGCTATATTTCCGTTATATAAAATGTTATATTCTGTGGTTATCGAGTGTTTACTCCTACTTAGAAACGTGTTTTTTTTACGCGAACATGCGGCTAAAAACAGAATAGCCATTAAAAAAAATATAGTTTTTATTATTCCTTTCAAAATATAAGTTGTTTTGTTTATAATACTGAAACTTAAAAGCTTTGCTTTTAGTATATATACATTACTATTGAGTGTAAAAATACATTTCTTTTGTAATATAAATGAATATTAATATAAAATTCCTTTATAGTGCTTTGTATTTTGTACTTAAAATTAAATTTTAAAACAACGACGTAGTTTAAAAATTATAAATTCCTTTGTATTTTTACCAAAATTATATTTATATGAGTGAAAAGGCAAAAAATAAAAACATCTCGGTTACTATTGTTGTGGATGAGGAAATTCTGACAATAAAAATGGCCAAAAATGAAAATATTTTAGAGGCTGCTTTAAAAAATAATATTGACGCTCCTTATTCTTGTCAAGGAGGAGTCTGCTCATCATGTATTGCTAGAGTTACTGTGGGTAAAGCGACAATGGTGCAAAATCAAATTTTAACAGAAAATGAGGTTTCAGAAGGGTTAATTCTAACTTGTCAAGCACATCCAGTTTCGGAAATTTTAAACATTGATTACGATGATGTTTAACTACAAATTAACTTTTCACTAAAGTCAAAACTTTATTAACTACATCGATAGGTGCAATTGTTTTTATTGCATCTTCGTAGTTTTCAGGATACTTATTCCCATAAGTTGATGTTGGGATCAATGGAAATTTTTCAATATCCACCATTAAACTATTTTTATATTGTTGCCCGAATGGAGCAAAACCTAAAAAAGGATGAGTAACACCCCAAAGAGTAACAACAGGTACTCCATAAATAGCTGCTAAGTGACCATTACTGCTATCCATCGACACCATAAGGTCTAAATTAGAAATTAATGCTAATTCCTCTTTAAATTTATACTTCCCTGCCATATTAATTACATCAGGATATTTTTTTGTTATTAGATTTAGCTTTTCGATCTCGTTTTGACCTCCACCAATCAAAATAATTTGTAATTCATTATTCTTTATTAAATGTACAATCACTTCTTCCATCAATTCTAAGGGATACATTTTACTCTTGTAAGCTGCAAATGGAGCGATTCCGACTATTTTTTTGGTTTTAGAAAATATAATATTGATTTTCTCGTTGTCTATCTTTGTTTTTGAGAATGACTCAAAAGAGGACAAATTAATAGGGCAGCCAAAAGATTCAAAAACATCGGCATATCGTTGATGAGTTGATTTTAATTGTCTTAATGTTTTATTGTTCTTCCTGGTTAAGGATTTTTTTTCTTTTCTTCCTTTGTCAAGAGTTGATGTTTTTATTCCGTGAAACTTTAATAACTTGGAAAGTATTTTAGATCTTATAACATTATGTAAATCTGCAACTGCATCGATGTTCGAAGATTTTATTTTTTTATAGAGTCTTAATAAACCTTTAATTCCTTTGTGTTTATTCTCTAGATCAGCCTCTAGGAACGTGATGTTTTTAAGATCTTCAAAGAGAGGTTTAAAAAAGGTTCTAGATAGAACTGTTAAATGGATCTCTGGATAAGTTTTGTTAAAGACTTTGAGAACAGGGACTATCATAGCAACATCTCCCATTGCTGATAATCTTATAACTAATATGTTTTTGGGTCTTTTCAATTAAGATGGATTTCTTTAACTAAAAATTATTTTCCTTCTCTAAGTACTGGGTTTAATTCATCGTCATTATACATTTTCATCTGTTTATAAACTTTCATATACTTAACTCCAGCCTCGATATCATTTAATAACTGATCAATTGCAGTGCTTAAATCTAATCTTTGCTCCAACAAGATATTTAGCTTTGCTTGACAAGAGTTTCTATGATCTTCAGATGCATTGTCTCTTGTCGCTTCTTCATTCATATGAAAAACTTTTAAAGCTAATATTGAAAGCCTATCCACACCCCAAGCAGGACTTTCTGTGTTAATGGTTGCGTTCTGTTTAACAGAAGTCATTTTATATTTTTCCAAGAAATAGCTGTCGATATACTCGACCATGTCCGTACGATCTTGGTTAGAAGCATCAATCTGTCTTTTTAAAATCAAAGCGCTTTTAGGATCGATATTAGGATCTCGAATAATGTCTTCATAATGCCATTGAACCGTGTCAATCCAACATTTTCTGTAAAGGAGGTGTTCTAAATTTTGTGATTGCGAATCGTAAGGGTTGCTAAAGTCTTGATCCACTCTATCAATGATGTGATATTTCGCTATAACTTCTTTAAAAATAATATTTGCTTTTTCTGAAAACATGCCTTTTGGTTTTGTTAAAATGAGAGACTATTTAATTGTTAGTATTGCTTTATAATTGTTAGCATTAAATACCATTTCAATATCTATACTTTTATAGCGCAAAAATCTTTTACACATTTTTTTGCAAAGGTATCATATTTTGTAATACTATTTTATAAAGGGTAGTTAATGTTCGTTGTAATTAATACAGTAGAGCAGGTTATAAAGACTTTAGATTTAAAAAAAATAACTCAAAATTGGAGCAATTAATATAAACCATAACATCACTTCTGACACCCATTTTCTTTGAAGAGCTTCAATAAAATTAGAAAATAAAATAGAAATAGGTGCGATTGTAAAAATTAATTCAATACCATTTTTTTGAGCTGTTAGTATCACTATAATAATCCCAGTGATCAATGTAAAAATTATAATCCAATATTTCGATTTTTTTCTCAGGGGAGTCTTTGTGAAATTTAAAAATTTAAAGACAAGGCTTATTACAATCATTAACAATATGACGAAAAGTGAAAAAAAGTTTTTTAAAAGTTTGTATGAGGAAAAGTCAAAGCTTGTAAAGTTTTCGTAATCTGTAAACCAATACATGTTATTATCTAGATATAAGAAATAAATAGTACAAATAATAAAAACAACAAACATACCTATTATTGGAATCAAAAAGAGTTTAAAATCCTTGGAGGCGAGCTGTATTAAAGCTGCATATAAAACGAGTAAAAACAATATACTCCAAAAATAAAAAAGTGTTGCAATGCCAATCCATAAAGAAGCGTCCAATATTTTTTTTTGAATGTTTTTTTTTGAATTGAAACTTAAAATTCTTCGTAATGCTAATAAAATAAATACCGTTGATAAAATAGATTTGCTATTTTGAAAAATATTTGGTGTTAACAGTAAAAGGCAGATAAAAATAAATAATGCGTAAGAGTTTATTTGTGTGAGATTATTTTTTTTTATAATAAAGCCAAAGATTAGCATTAAGATGATGTAAAGTCCAAATTTAAATATTAGCTGAATTAGCCAAATAAAGTCATTCTCAAAACTCGAAATTTGAAAATTTTGAAAGGTATATCCTACAAATAATAGCAAACTGATTAATATGAAATGAAAAGGTTTAGAATTGCTGAAAAAGTTTGTGAGCATGATACTTAATTTATATTTTTGCAATCATAAATGATAAAGATATGACTTGGACAGGTTTTTTTGAAGGAATACAAAGTTTTTTTGAGGGAGTTGCGTTTGCCCCATTCAATGCATTACGAGAGTTAGAGGCCGCGAATTGGTGGATGGCTAACTCTATATCTTGGATTTTTGTAATAATTTGTTCTTTAGCAATCGTTTATTGGATTGGGCAACTTAAAAAATACGATATTACAGAAGGTAGTGATGATAAAAGTATTACTGCTCATAAATATTTAGGTTAAATCAAACCCTATATCGGACCTAAAATTCATCTCGTCGAAATGTAATTTTTCTATATTGTTATAAGACTTTTCTAAAGCTTCCTTATAGTTTGTTCCCATAGAAGTTATTGCTAATACTCTTCCGCCGTTTGTTAAAATACGATCTTCGTTATTTAATGTTCCTGCATGAAAAACAATTGAATCAGAAATCGTATCAAGTCCAGAAATCACTTTTCCCTTTTCATAATCTTCTGGATAACCTCCTGATACGAGCATAACAGTTGCAGCAGTTTTGGTATCAATTTCTAACTTAATTTTATCTAAATTTTGATTTGCTGTAGCTTCTAATAATGTTATTAAGTCTGTTTTAATTCTAGGAAGAACTACTTCGGTCTCGGGATCACCCATTCTTACATTATATTCAATTACGTAGGGGTCATTATTTACCTTAATAAGTCCTATGAAAATAAAACCTTTGTAGTCGATTTTTTCTGCCTGAAGACCTTTTACCGTTGGAATAACAATACGATCTTCTATTTTTTTCATAAATTTTTCATCAACAAAAGGAATTGGTGATATGGCTCCCATACCTCCCGTATTTAAACCCATATCTCCCTCGCCAATACGTTTGTAATCTTTAGCTGTTGGTAATATTTTGTAATTTTTACCATCAGTAAGCACAAAAACGCTTAACTCAATACCTGCTAAAAATTCTTCAATTACAACAGTAGAACTAGCAGCACCAAATTTAGCATAGGTAAGCATATTTTCTAGTTCCTGTTGAGCCTCCAAAATATTATTGATAATTAAAACACCTTTTCCAGCGGCTAAACCATCCGCCTTTAGAACGTAGGGGGGGCTTAATGTTTCTAAAAATAATTTACCCTCTGATACCGATTTTTTGGTAAAACTTTGATATGCTGCGGTTGGAATTTGATGATTAATCATAAATTCTTTAGCCCGTTCTTTACTCCCTTCAAGAAGAGCACCTGCCATTGAAGGTCCAATAAGCAATACGTCTTTTAATTCTGAATCTGAACGGAAAAAATCAACGATTCCCTTTACTAATGGGTCTTCAGGACCTACTATAACCATAGTAATTTGGTGCTTAATAACAGACTCTTTAATTGCATTAAAATCAGTAACAGCGATAGAAATGTTAGTTGCAATCTCTGATGTGCCAGCGTTTCCTGGTGCTACAAATAATTTATTACATCTAATACTCTCTGAGATTTTATATGCAAATGTATGTTCTCGACCTCCAGATCCTAAAATCAGTATATTCATTTTTGAAAAGTAATTTGATTTGATAAAAATAATTATTTGTAATCGGTTGCGCTAATTTTAATGTCCGAATTTATGTGAATTCTTATAAAATTGATTGCTAATTCTCTTTATTTAATAAGCTTTTTCGTCTCCGGCTAGAGCATCAATGACTGTTTTAAATACAATTCTTAAATCCATAATAATAGACCAATTTTCTAAGTAGAATATATCATATTTTACTCGATTTGTAATAAAATTATCGTCTTCAACTTCTCCTCTAAAACCACTTACCTGAGCGAGTCCAGTAATTCCAGGTTTAATAAAGTGACGCACCATAAACTTATCTATTTTTTCAGCATACATATGGGTGTGGCTTACCATATGAGGCCTTGGTCCAACCACCGACATGTCTCCTTTGAGTACATTTATAAATTGCGGCAATTCATCTATACTGGTTTTTCTTATTATTTTACCTATTCTAGTAACTCTTGGGTCATTTTTTTTTATTTGATGTAGATGAGCTTCAGGGTTTGGTCTCATGGAGCGAAATTTAAAACAATAAAACTCTTTATAGTCTAGTCCGTTCCTTTTTTGTTTAAAAAATATTGGGCCTTTAGACTCAATTTTAATAATCAATCCAAGAATTGGAGTTAACCATGATAAGACACCTATAATAACAACTAAAGAAAAAGTAATATCGAAAATTCTTTTGATAAACAAATTAATTGGTTCGTCTGTAGGAATTTTTCTCATGGATAAAATAGGAAGAAAATCGTAATACGTAAAGTCTAGTTTTTTGGAATAAATTTCTTTATTGTCAGGTAAAAATTTTAGAATCTTAAGATTATTGTCGGCAAAATCTATTAAACTTGTAAGCTCCTTATTATTCAATTCAGCAATAGAAGAGTAAATTTCATCTACTTCATTTTCTGATATGTGCTTGATTATTTCCTCAATATTTTGATATTGTTTTAAATCAAATATTTTTACCAACTGATATCCATAATCTGGGTTGTCATTAAAATATTTTCTTAATTGATCTGTTTTTTTATTTAATCCAACTATTACAACTTTTCGTAAATTACCTTTAAATACTTTTCTATATTTTTTTAACAAAAAGAAAATGGCAAACTTAGTAATAGTGATTAAAGACATTACCAAAAGCGCATATTTTAAAATATTTATAGATTTTGCAGACAAGTCATTATAAAATCCAAAAAAAGCGAATACCAATAATAAAAATATAATGGTTTGCTTTGCGATTAAACCAAATATCTTAGTAACACTTGTATGTCTATAAATTTCATAAAAATCAGAAAGTAACGTAGAGACGATCCAAGAAATTGATATATAAATGTAAAAATATAATATATCTGATTTTTCATAAATAATTTCAAATGAAAAATACCCTATAATAATTAAATCAACTATATAAGAAATTGGTCTTAAGAACCCTGAATATCTTCCTCTTTTAAAAATCATTTATTATTTCCTGTTGTGCTTTGAAAAATCTTTATGTTCATTTTTTAGTAATTCCTCTGGAGATAAACTTTTAAAAAACTCAAAAGTTCTACTCATGCCTTCACTTCTTGAAATTTTTGGCTCCCAGTCTAAAATTTCCTTTGCCTTTGTAATATCTGGTTTTCTTTGCAATGGGTCATCTGATGGTAGCGGTTTGAAGATTATTTTTTGAGTTGTTCCTGTTAATTTAATTATTTCTTCTGCAAATTCTAAAATTGTAATTTCATTAGGATTTCCAAGATTAACAGGGTATGAATAATCACTCATTAGTAATCTGTAAAACCCTTCAATTTCATCATCAACATAACAGAATGATCTCGTTTGTGATCCATCTCCAAAAACTGTTAAATCCTCTCCTCTTAGTGCTTGTCCCATAAATGCAGGAATCACTCTTCCGTCATTTAGTCTCATTCTTGGCCCGTAAGTATTAAAGATTCTTGCAATTCGGGTTTCTACTCCGTGGAAACGATGGTAAGCCATTGTAATTGATTCTTGAAATCGTTTTGCTTCGTCATAAACTCCTCTTGGTCCTATGGTGTTTACGTTTCCATAATATTCTTCTGTTTGGGGGTGTATCAAAGGATCTCCATAAACTTCAGAGGTAGAAGCAATCATGATTCTAGCATTCTTTTCTTTAGCTAGGCCTAATAGATTATGTGTCCCTAGAGATCCTACTTTTAAGGTTTGAATAGGTATTTTAAGATAATCAATCGGACTTGCCGGCGAAGCAAAATGCAAGATATAGTCTAATTTTCCTGAAACATGAACAAACTTTGAAACATCATGATGATAAAAATCAAAGTCAGGGTTTTTAAACAAATGCTCTATGTTTTTTAAATCTCCCGTGATTAAATTATCCATTCCAATAACAAAAAATCCTTCTTTTATAAATTTATCACATAAATGGGACCCTAAAAATCCTGCAGCTCCTGTTATTAAAACTCTTTTTTTCATAATTTTAAAATTATCTCCCTATTGATACGTATGAAATTCCTTCTTTCTTTATATCTTCTAGATCATACAAATTTCTACCGTCAAAAATTATATTCTGATTTAATAGTTGCTTTACTTTTTGAAAGTCTGGTGTCCTAAATATACTCCACTCCGTACATATAACAAGCGCATCAGCACCATCTAAAGCCTCGTACATAGAATTACAGTAATTAAGAGAATTACCAAATTGTTTTTCTATGTTAGGTATCGCTTCAGGGTCATAAACCGAAAGCTTAGCGCCTTTTTTTAGTAATTCCCTCATTAAGTATATTGATGGAGCTTCTCTTATATCATCCGTTTCAGGCTTAAATGCTAAGCCCCAAATTGCCAACTTAATGTCAGAAAGCTCATTATTAAAATGTTTTTCTATTTTAGGCAATAGAATTGTTTTTTGTTTCTCGTTTACTTCTATCACAGAATTTAAAATCTTAAAATCAAAGGATTGATCTTTTCCGGCTTTTTGTAATGCTTTTACATCTTTAGGAAAGCAAGATCCACCGTAACCAATTCCGGGAAACAAAAAACGTTTACCAATTCTAGAATCGGTTCCCATACCAGCTCTTATTTTATCAACATCAGCTCCTACCTTTTCACAATAATTAGCAATTTCATTCATAAATGTAATTTTTGTTGCTAAAAATGCATTTGCAGCGTATTTTGTTAATTCTGCAGATTTTTCGTCCATAACAATAATTGGATTGCCTGACCGCACAAAGGGCTTGTAAAGCTTATGCATGAGTGATGTAGCTTTATCACTACTGGATCCTATAACAATTCTTTCAGGTTTTAAAAAATCGTCAACCGCAAAACCTTCTCTTAAAAATTCAGGATTTGAAACCACATCAAATTCGCAAATTGCTTTTCTTGAAATGACTTGTTTAACCTTTTTTGCAGTTCCAACTGGAACCGTACTTTTATCTACAATTACTTTATACTCTTTTATTTTTTCTCCAATAAGTTTAGAAACATTTAAAACATAAGACAAATCAGCTGATCCATCTTCATCTTCAGGAGTAGGGAGAGCTAAAAAAATAATTTTTCCATGTTCGAGCCCTTCATCCAATGAAGTGGTGAATCGTAATCGATCGGCTTTAATATTCCTATCAAATAACACATCTAAATGGGGCTCGTAAATAGGAACTACCCCATTTCTCATTTTTTCTACTTTTTCTTTATCAATATCTACACAAATAACTTCATTACCAGTTTCTGCTAAGCAAGTCCCTGTTACTAAGCCTACATATCCAGTTCCTATTACCGATATTTTCATTAACTATTTTTTAAAATTATTCTTGCAAAAATACAACATCCCTTTCTTTAAATTAGCTTTCGTTACTTGGGGTTTCATTCAACTTTTTACCTAAGCCATTTTTATTATTATTGATTAATAAAATCACTAAAACAAAACCTAAATAATAAGCTCCTACTTGACGATGAAAATAATTTTCAACTAGACCAAATAAAATAAAAGTTAAAACCAACGCTGTTGGGAAAAAATGCTTGTAGTGTTTAAATAACAAAATGACTAGAATCCCTAAAAATAAGACAAGACTTATTAGTCCGGAACTTATGTAAAAGTCTAGATATTGATTATGAGTATTAAATCGTTTGTTTATAAAATTTTGTTTCGTAGCTAGGTCTTTAATTTCCTTTTCGTAACAATTAACTAACTTATTTGAGGTTTCTCTAAATCCTATCCCAAAAAATTTGTTGGTATTCCCATTTGCTATTTTTGAAGAGCATTCCCAAACTAGTCTTCTATAGCTCAACGGGATAGTTGATTCTGTATAATTAACCTCTGAAATTTCTTTATTAGGCTGAAAAGAATTCTCGATGACGTGGGGAAATTTAATTGAAATTATAGTAGTTAATAATGCAAGTATTAAAACTGATACACCAAATCTAATTTTTTTGTTTTTCCCATAGAACTGTCTTAAAACTACAATAAAAAACAAGAGTGCCAATGCAGTTTTAGACATGATTAATAGTAAGTAAGCACTATTTAAAATGATACAGGTTAAATAATACTTGTTATCTGGATGAAATTCTTTTGTTATAGACTTATAGCATATTAAAATACTTAACACACACAAAAGTCCAACATAAACTCTATCTATTAAAAGTGCATCTACCGTTTCCTGAAAAAACAAGAAAGACACATCTGAATTTTGATTGACTAATATTAAAAACTGAACTAATGTGTAAATAATAGCTATGAATGAAGAAAAAACGATAGCCTTATTTACCTTTTTAAAATCTGCTATTGGTAAGTACAAGAAAACTATTCCTGCCGGAATCATCATTGTTTTTATAAAAACAAAATCTAACTCCAACCTTCCTTGAATAGAAGAGTTTATTAAGAGAAAGGCAATAAAAAACACTAGCAAAAGCATTGAGTTCTTTGAGATTTTATTAAAATCCTCTTTTTTTATAATAAACGGAAAGGCAACTACCAATATCAGCATTAAAATATTTGGCAGTGCTCTTACGTACTCATCAAAAGGAATAATGAAATATAATAAAATAAAAACGTAAGGATATATGGCGGCTAAAAGTATTCTCACTTACCTATTCTTTTGCTAAAAATAAAACTGTTATTTGTGAATTATAGGTTTGACCCTCTAATCTTTTCTTTAAACACTAAATATATGAATTTAGTATTACCTACTAAATATCTTTTCCACATTCTTTTAGGCTCTTGGATAAATCTATAAAACCATTCTAGACCATTATTTTGCATCCATAAAGGAGCTCTTTTGGTTAGGCCAGAAATTACATCGAAACTTCCGCCAACTCCCATAATAAAATTGACTGATTTTAAATCGTTTTTAAATTGATATAAGAAGTTTTCTTTTTTAGGTGAAGAAATGGCAACAAACAACATATTGGCGCCACTAGAAGCGATGTCTTTTGCAATAGTGGCCTCATCATCTTTGCCGTAATAACCATTTCGGTATCCAGCAATCAAATTTTCTCCATATTTGTTAGTGTAAATTGACACTACTTTTTTAATCACTTTTTCTTTAGCTCCAAACAAATAAATTTTATGGTTGTTTTTATAAGCGAGTTCAACCAAATTTTCCATTAGATCGATTCCTGCTACTCTCTCTTTTAAGGGCTTATTTAAAAACTTTGCTGCCCACACTACTGCTTGACCGTCTGCGTTAATAATATCACTATTGTTCACGCTTTCGTGTAATTGTTTGTCCTTTTGCATTTGGACTATCTTTCCAGCATTTACTACAACGTGATGTATACTTTCCTTATTATTAATAGTATCATTTACTAAAGATAGTGTTTCCTCCATAGAAAGGTTATGGATAAAAGTATTAAGGATTTTAATTTGACCTGCCATTTTATTGGTTTTTTAAAAATGTTATCAGTTCATTTTTAACTTTTTTACTGTCATAGTCTGCTGCAGTTTTTACAGCGCTTCTAATCATATTGATTTTTTTATCCCCCGTATAACTATTGTACATCATCATTTTACTTGCCAAGTCATCAGCGTCTTTTGGGTTAAATAATAGTCCATTTTCTCCGGAATTTATATACCCTTTTGGTCCGCCCATATTACTAGCAATAACTGGTATACCACAAGACATGGCTTCGAGACCCACCAAACCTAAACTTTCATCTACCCTATAGGTTGGAAAAACAAAAACATCTAGCAGATTATATTCTTCTGCTAATTCTGCTTGCGATAAATTTGATCGTAATGTATACGGAATATTTAAGTTCTTTAACCTTTTTAGTATTTCCTCCTTGTCCGGACCATCACCAACTAACCTCAATGAAATATTAGGAATAGCATTTTCTTCTATTAAAATATCAATAGCATCAAGTAATACTCGCCAACCTTTTTTTTCAATAAAATTTGAGACAAAACCTATTACAAATTGATTTGTTTGAGGTTCCGTTTTTAAAGGTTTAAAAATAGTACTGTTTATCCCCCCCGAAGGATACACTAAAAGCTCTTCTTTGAACTTTTTAAATCGATTTAAAAAAATCTCTTCATAGTATTTTGAAGGTATTACAATGGGGTATTTTATTATTATTTTCTTTAAAAAAAAAGAATAAACCTTTCTTATACTAGTGTTAAATGTTATATCGCTTCCATGAAAATTTAATATGTATTTTCTATTGAATAAACAAAGTAAAGGCGCTACAAATAGTGGGTAGTGAACGTAAATTAAATCTTCTTTTTTCGCCTCTGATAATGCTTTTACAATTCTTATATAGAATCCTATATATCCCAAGAGCTTACTAAATCCTGTTTTTTTAGTAAGAATGGTTTTTTTAATTTCAAAATCATCTTCTAATGAAATTAAAAAATTTTTAACAAAAATACCGTATCTAATATTCTTGATGGAAGGATACATATTAGAGATTAATATTATTTTGCTTCTAAGGTTACTCATTCTTTATTAATTTATCACTGTACATTAACAGAAAGAAACTTATAAAAAAAGAAAAAATAAATACCCCTTTTGCTCGACATAAAAAACTTTCTATGAAACTTAATAAAACAATAGTTATAAAAAAGCTTAAGGCTTCACCTTTAAGTTTGGTTTTTAATGCAAAAAATAATAGCCCCCAAACAAACACCAATAATCCGAAAAACCCATTGGAAACTAAAAATTCAACAAATTGATTGTGCGCATTGTATCCTTCTATTAAAGCGGTTTTAAAATTGCCATTTATATAGGCTCTCGTATAGATTTCTTCAGTGTCACCAGAGCCAACACCAAGTATCAATTTGCCCTCTTTTTTAAACTCCCTAATTATAAAATCCCATCGTTGAATTCGCTCTACTTTTATATTTCCCCTACCATTGACCAAACCAGAAAATTTATTCCCTAAATAATCAAACTTTACAGATAATACTATAAGACCTACTACAAATAATCCTATTAAAATTCCTTTTTTTCTACTTCTATTTTGTAAAGCTGAAACGATTATAACCAGCAGAAAAGCCAACATTGCAACTCTGCTACTTAGCTCAAATAAAAAAAGAAAGAAAGGAATAAGCAGCAATATAAGCTTCAGCTTGTTTTTTCTTAAAAACTTTAATTCTTCTGTTTTAATAATTGCCAATACTAAAATTACTATTAATAATGCAAAATAATTTGGATGAACTCCAATAGGTTTTACTAAGTTCCAATTAGAATAAATCCATTCAAAAAAATAAGGCGCTTGCCTTAATGGTGTTGCGTTTGTTAAAATAGATTCTATTACAAAACCCCAACATATTAGCATTCCTGTTAACAACCCGGCTCCTAAAGAATAATATATCTTTTTAAAATTAAAATCTTCTTTATTATGTGATAAAATAATGGTGGGGAGTAAAAGCAATGTTAAAACTCTGCTTATGTTTTTTAAAGCTATATCTGTATTTGTAGAAGTCCATAACCCAATAATATATAAAAAGAAAAGAAGTATAAATGGAATTATAAAAGCTCTTCTTTTCCATAATATTTCTTTTCTCTTTTTGAAGCCTAAAACAATAAAAGAGCTTACCACAAAAATCCATATTGCAATCGTATTAATAGATAAAAATAATGGGAGGGTACCAACAAAAAGGTAAGTGCTTCCTTCAAAAAGAGAAACTTTAAATTTTTTAGATTTCAAGAATTTGATCATACCTTTTTTGATAGGTGTTGTTTATTGCTATTTCTTTTAAAAAATCTACAAGTAAAGAATACTCCTTTTCGTCGACTCTTTGTATCATTTCGTGTATCCCCTCCAAGTTATTCATAGATACAAAGAGTTGATATTGGTTGCTTAAGAATTTTTCAAGTGGAATATGTTTTTCTGAAATAAAAGGTAATTGAAAACTCAAAAAATCAAATACTTTAATAGGGAAAGTAAGATCGTCATAGGAGTTTCTGGGTCTCGTATGGAAAGCATATGCGATATTGTTTTCTTTTATATATGCCGGTATAGTATCTCGAGGAATTTTAGAAACCTTTATGGTGGTTCCTTTTGTTAGATCATTTAAATGACAATCTCCAGAAAGAACATAAAAATTATAGTGTTCTTGATATTTTTTTTCAAAGGCTAAAAAAGTATTAAAACCAGAATTCTGGTATTTAGTACTGCCTAAATATAAGATTCCTGTTTTTTTTGAAAAATCTGGGTTTAGTTTTTTTTCTGTGATATTATAGGTAGCTGGAGGTAATGCTTGGTATGGTTTTTTAATATAGAAAGAGTTGTTTTTAAATAACATATCTCCCATCTCGATTGTTGGAAATACTAAGTTTGTCGAAATCAATGTTAGATAAAAATTGCTAAGTTTATTAACAATTAACGTGATTTTTGCTCTAGGATTCGCGTATTGTTCTGGAAACATTTCTATATAAACATCCCGAATAAAAACAATCATTTTTTTTGAACGCAATCTTAATAAAAGAAGACATAAAAAGTCTAGTAATGCGATACGGTTTGTAGCAGATTCTACATAAACTATATTCACTTTTTTAAAGGATACTGATTTTGCAATTTTATTTCCTTTTTCTATTATGTCATCTTTTTTGTTTAAAAAAATATTTTTAAATAAAGATACTCTGGTTTTTGGGCCTCCATGAATCTT
>Ga0206683_10000052_pt1 | contig 73784 bp, 75 predicted proteins | sample M280m12015metaG_FD_155483 | JGI IMG/M metagenome (GOLD analysis project Ga0206683, IMG submission 155483) | Ammonia-oxidizing marine archaeal communities from Monterey Bay, California, United States - M2 80m 12015 | ecosystem: Environmental > Aquatic > Marine > Intertidal zone | place: USA...
ATTCATTTTTTATCAAAAGATTCATTTCATATTTAACAGGTATTCCATCATTACCTCCATCTTTTCCATTTAGAGATCTATAGGATCTAGCAAAATGTATTTTCCAATCATTCATTCTTATCGAGTGCAATTCATTTACTCTATAGTAGAAATATAATTTTTTGTGTGGCGATTTATTTGTTTCACCTGACAATAAAGGCCAAATATTTTTACCATCAATTTTGTTTTTGGATAATTTAGAATCAGTAATTGAAGCAAAAGTTGGCATCCAATCAATTCCCATTACAGGTTCATTTATAATCCTTGGTTCTAATACTTTGGGAAATTTAATTATACCAGGAACTCTAACCCCACCTTCCCAAGTAGTACCTTTTCCTTCTCTGTAGATACCTGATGAACCTGAATGATCTCCATATGAAAGCCATGGCCCATTATCAGATGTAAAAACAACAATTGTATTTTCTGAAAGCCCATTCTCTTCTAGGGAATTTAAAATCCTCCCTACTGAATAATCTATTTCTGTTATCACATCTGCATAGAGTCCATTACCAGTTATGTCTTCAAAATCTTTAGATACAAAAAGTGGAACATGGGGTTGAGGGTGAGCAATGTAAAGAAAGAATGGACTATTCTTATTCTCTTCTATAAAGCGAATACTTTCAGAAGTTATATCTTTTGTTAAATCAGACTGATCAGTTATTTCTTTTATTGGAGTTTCATTTTTATAAAGTAGAAGATCTTCTGGATATCCCTCTGGGTATTCAGGATGCCATCTCCACATATCATTTGAATATAATATTCCATAGAACTGATCAAAACCATGATTAGTAGGAAAAAATTCTTTTTTGCTTCCAAGATGCCATTTACCGAAAATTCCTGTAGTATAACCATTTTCTTTTAACATCTCTGCAAGAGTATACTCATCATGATTAATACCTGAATTTGAATTAGGTCCAAAAGCATTATGAATTCCAATCCTATTAGGGTAACTACCTGTAAGGATAGCTCCCCTTGATGCAGAGCATACTGGTTGAGCTGCATAATAAGATGTTAACCTTACTCCATCTCTTGCTAGTTTATCAATATTAGTTGTTTCTATCGTTTCTGACCCATAGGAAGATAGGTCTCCATATCCAAGATCATCAGTTAAAATGAAAACAATATTTGGACTATTATTATTTCTATTGCAAGAAAAAATAAGTGATAATATTATTAAGTATATAATTCTTTTTAACATTCTAATTTTAATAACTTTAAATAAAATATTTACTAATTAATTTAATTTATGAAAAAAATATTACTTCTTTCTCTTCTTTCAGTTAGTGTCTTTTCCCAAACTTCAAATATTTTTGAGCCAATAGATGTTTTTGATCTTGAGTATGTTTCTAATACTGAAATATCTCCAATTGGAAATAAAGTTTTATACCAAAGAAATTTTAATGATATAATGAATGATGAAAGCTTTTCTAATATTTGGATAATTAATTTCGATGGAACGGATAATAGACCAATAACAACGGGAAACTTTAAAGACAATTCCCCTAAATGGTCAAACAAGGGTGATAAATTTATTTTTAAGTCAAATAGAGAAGGTAAATCTCAGATTTTTCTTTTTGATCTAAGAAATAACTCTTTACAGAAATTGACAAACTTTCAATATTCAATGGGATCCCTGAGATGGTCACCTGATGATAATTATATTTTATTCTCATCATTTATTGATAGTAAGAGGGAAAAACTGATAACGATGCCAGAAAAACCAAAAGGTGCTAAGTGGAATGATCCACCTGTTGAAATTTCAGATTTAAATTATAAATATGATAGTTCAGGGTTTAGAAAACCTGGAGAAGTTCAATTTTTTACTATTCCAGTTAGCGGAGGAACACCTAGGCAAATTAGTAATATTAAACCCGAAAAAAGAGCTGGTCAAGCTGAGTGGCTTGGTAATGATAATATTATTTTTTCAGCAAACTTAAATGATGACTCTGACTACAACACAAATAACTCAGAAATCTACATTCTAAGTTTGGAGTCAGGAAAGCATGAAGCACTTACCTCTCGTGATGGACCAGATTCAAGTCCAAAAGTTTCGAATGATAATTCAATGATTGCATATCTTGGTTATGACGATGAGTACTTAGGCTATCAACAGAATTCAATATATATAATGAAACCAGATGGTTCAAGTAAATTTAAAATTCAATTAAACCTTGATAGAAATATTTCAAATATTTATTGGTCTTCAGATGATAAGAGGATATATTTTCAATTTGATGATAAGGGAATAACGAAAATTGGATCAACTACGTTAGAAGGAAAATTTCAAATTGAAGTAGATCAAATCGGAGGGTTATCATTTTCAAGACCCTACAGCGGAGGTTTTTTTAGTTTATCTAAAAACAACAGATACACATTTACATATGGGACGTCATATAATCCTGCTGACCTTGCTGTTGGTTATAAAGGATCAAAAAAACGATTAACAAATTTAAATAAGGACCTCTTTGATTATAAAAAATTGGGTAATGTTGAAGAAATATGGTACGAGTCATCTTTTGATGGTAAAATGATTCATGGATGGATTGTTAAACCCCCAAATTTTGATAGTTCAAAAAAATATCCTTTAATTTTAGAAATTCACGGAGGACCTCATACAAATTATGGGTTTCACTTTTCATCGGAGGTTCAGCTTTTTGCATCTAAAGGTTATGTTGTTTTATATACAAATCCAAGAGGTAGTACTAGCTATGGAAAAGACTTTGCAAATTTAATTCACCATAATTATCCTAGTCAAGATTATGATGATTTAATATCAGGAGTTGATTTTGTTATTAAAAAAGGATATATAGATGAATCTAATCTTTTTGTAACCGGAGGGAGTGGAGGTGGAGTATTAACAGCCTGGATTGTTGGAAAAACAGATAGATTTACTGCTGCAGTTGTAGCAAAACCAGTTATTAATTGGTATAGTTTTGTTTTATATGCTGACAATATTGGATATTTTTATAAATACTGGTTTAAAGACTTGCCATGGAATGATCCTGAGAGTTATTTAAAAAGGTCACCTATTAGCTATGTTGGAAATGTAAAGACCCCTACTATGGTTCTTACTGGTGAAAAAGACTATAGAACTCCAATGGCAGAAAGTGAACAATTTTATGCAGGTTTAAAACTTAATAAGGTTGAGACAATGCTTGTAAGAATCCCAAATGCTAATCATGGGATAGCATCAAAACCAAGTAATTTAATTGCAAAGGTTAATGCAATTATATCTTGGTTTGAAAAATATAAAAAATGAAAGTTCTTCTAACAGGTTCATCTAAGGGTATTGGATATAATATTGCAAAAGATCTTATTAAAGAAGGACATCAATTGGCCCTGCATTATAACTCTAACAAGTCCTTGTTAGAAGTTTTAATAAATGAGTATTCTTCAAATTCTTTTATTGTTAAGGCAGATCTTTCTGTAGAAAATGAAATAAAAAATCTAGTTGATGATACTATTGAAAATTTAAGTTTTCCTGACTGTATAATAAATAATGCAGGTATTGCAGAATCTGCAGATATTAAATTAGACTTAAATAATTGGGGCAAGATGTTTGACAAAACAATTGATATAAATCTTAAAGCTCCATCACTTATTTTTAAAGAGTTTTTAAAATATAAAAGAGAGAAAAAAATTAAATCTAGATTAAGATTTATAAATATTGCTTCAAGAGCTGCATTCAGGGGAGAACAACAGGATTATATTTCTTATGCATGTTCTAAGGGAGGAATGATTTCACTAACTAAAACTATGTCTAGGTCATTTGGAGAAACAGATAATATTGTAGCAATTAGTATTGCCCCTGGATTTGTAAGAACTGAAATGGCTCAAAGTTTTATAGACAAACATGGAGAAGATGTTGTAAAACATGGAATTACTCTTGATAGGCTAACAGAGCCAAAAGACATATCGCCAATAGTATCACTTATAGTTTCTGGTAAAATGGATCATTCAACTGGTTCAACAATCGATGTAAATGGCGGAAGCTTTTTAAGATAATTAGAGTATAAGTTTTGATTTTAAAAAAACCATTAGAAAAGACTTTTATATATTAGCAGATAATCATAAAACAATTAAAATGAAAAAATTATTATTAGTTTCTTTAGCCTTAGTAGCTTCTTTAAATTTAGCTCAGGCTCAAGATCAAGTTTATTGGTCTGAAGTTTCCATGGTTGTTGAACCTGGCAATCAAGGACTAGTTGCTCAAGCAGTAAATGATTTTTATTCTAGTATAGATTTCCCTGAAAATTCAAGTGTCACATTGAATGCTTGGCAAGCAAAAACTGAATGGAGAGAAGGCACACACTTTCTAAACTTTGCAGGTTCTGTTGAGGGAATGTCAAAACTTAGAGATTTAAGATCAGGTGAAGCTTACGATAATTATGTAAGAAATTTAAGTAGTGTTGCAAAAATTGTATCAATAAGAAATGGGAGTACTCTAGTTAGAGTTCCTGGCGATACTGGTTCTTTTTCAACTCAAGAGTGGTCTTTTTCTGTTGAAGATCAAGCTGCATTTGGAGCTGCATTTGTGAGGCTTTCAAAAAAATATGACAATGATGGAATGTATTATTCATTAGGTCAATATTCATCTGGAAGTGGTCTATCATCACATTACATATATTCAACTCATAAGGATTATGCCTCTGAGATGACATCAGGACCAAGTAATGAAAAAGAACTTGCTGCATTTACAGAGTTTTTTGACACTATTAATCCTATATCAACTTTTAGAGGATCAGAAACATCAACTCAGCTTGCAAGCTGGCCACAAAATTAATATAACGTCTTATTAAAATTAAGCCCTCCAATGGAGGGTTTTTTTTTATCTTGCATTTAATGAAATCTACTAAAAAATATATTCTTGCTATTGATGCAGGCACAACAAGTTCCAGAGCAATACTGTTTGATAAAAATGCTGAACCTATTCAAATTGCTCAATATGAGTTTAATCAAATTTTTCCTAAAGAAGGCTGGGTAGAGCATGATGCATTGGAAATATGGAATACTCAGTTAAAAGCAGTTAAAGATGTAATAAATAATTCTAAAATTGAACCTAATCAAATTGATTCAATCGGTATTACAAATCAAAGAGAGACTACGGTAATCTGGAATAAAAAAACTGGTATACCAGTTTTTAATGCAATTGTATGGCAAGATAGAAGAACAGCTGATTTTTGTGATCAACTAAAAAAAAATAACAAGACTGAATTAATTCAAAATAAAACGGGACTTGTAATTGATGCATATTTTTCTGGAACTAAGATTAAGTGGATATTAGATAATGACCCTTCAATTAGGAACCAAGCTAATAATGGTGAACTTCTTTTTGGGACAATTGATACATGGTTAATTTGGAATCTAACTAATGGAAAGATTCATATAACAGACCCTTCTAATGCAAGTCGAACACTTTTATATAATATTAAAGAAGATGATTGGGATAATGAACTACTTTCACTTTTTGATATTCCTAAAAATATTTTACCAAAAGTTGTTGATTCATCATCAACTTCTGCTTATGTAGATGATGAATTTTTTGGTGTAAGAATTCCAATCTCTGGAATTGCAGGTGATCAACAAGCTGCTTTATTTGGTCAATTATGCACAGATCAAGGAGATATTAAAAACACATACGGAACAGGATGTTTTTGTATGATGAATACTGGGAAAACATTTGTTAAATCAAAAAACAAAATGCTCTCTACAATTGCATGGAGAATAGATGGAGAGGTAACATATGCTCTTGAAGGAAGTGTTTTTGTTGCAGGTGCACTGATTCAATGGCTAAGAGATAAATTAGGTATTATTAAAAATGCAGCAGAGGTTGAAAATCTTGCAAAATCAGTCGATAATAATGGAGGTATTACTTTTATTCCTGCATTGTCTGGACTAGCAGCCCCATACTGGGATCCTTATGCTCAAGGTACAATTTTTGGAATAACAAGAGGAACAGAAAATGGTCATATAGCTAGAGCTGCATTAGAGTCAATTGCTTTAAGAACAAGAGATATAATTATTGAAATGGAGAAAGATGCTGGCATTAAGTTCTCTAATTTAAAAGTTGACGGTGGAGCTAGTAATAATAATCTTTTAATGCAAATTCAATCAAATCTTTTGGAGACAAACGTTATAAGACCTAAAACTACAGAAACAACTGCTCTTGGTGTTGCTTTTCTAGCTGGACTTGCAACCGGTTTTTGGAAAGATATTCCGAGTTTAAAAGATCTTTGGATTAAGGATAGATCTTTTCAGCCTAACAAAGAAACTGACACAGATAAAATAGTAGAGCTTTGGATTAAAAGAATTAATAATCTTCTCAAGATAAATGAATAGAACAGATTCAATAGCTAAATTAAATAAAGTTAATCAATGGGATGTTGTAATAATTGGAGGTGGCGCCTCAGGACTTGGTATTGCAGTTGATGCTTCAAGAAGAGGTTACAAAACATTACTTCTAGAAAAACATGATTTTGGTAAAGGCACATCCTCCAGAAGTACTAAATTGATTCATGGTGGTGTTAGATATCTACAAAATGGTGATATAACATTAGTAATAGAGTCACTCAAAGAAAGAGGAATTTTAAAGAGAAATGCTCCTCATTTAGTCAAAGATTTAAGTTTTGTAATTCCAACATATGACTGGTGGGCTAGTCCATTTTATGGAATTGGAATGAAAATTTATGATATGATGGCAGGTAAGCTTGGTTTGGGAAAATCAATAATCATATCAAAAGAGGAAACTGAAAAATTAATCCCTAATGTTAATAAGAAAGGATTAAGGGGAGGGGTGATATATCATGATGGTCAATTTGATGATTCAAGAATGGCAATTACACTTGCACTGTCAGCTAATTCAAAAAAAACAGCTTTAATAAATTATTGTAATGTAGAAGGATTAATAAAAAATAACAATGAAATAATAGGTCTTAATTTCACTGATTCAATTAACTCAAAAAAGTATCAAATTAATAGCAAAGTAGTAATAAATGCTACTGGAGTTTTTGCAGAGGAAATAATAAGAATGGATCAGCCTAAAATCGAAAAAATGATTCAACCAAGTCAAGGTGTTCATATTGTTCTTGAGCGAAAATTTTTAAAAAGTAAACATGCAATTTTAATACCTCAAACCTCTGATGGCAGAGTATTATTTGCTGTTCCATGGAAAGATTATGTGGTTGTCGGAACAACAGACACACATGTTAAAGATGCGAGTGAAGAACCAGTTCCTTTAAAGGAAGAAATTGATTTTATCTTAAAAAATGCAAGCAAGTACATGACAATTAAACCAAAAAGAGAAGATATTACAAGTGTTTTTGCTGGCCTAAGACCTTTAGCTGCAACATCTAATAAACAATCAACTAAAGAAGTTTCAAGAAGTCATAAGATCGATATTTCTCCCTCTGGTTTAATAAGTGTTTTAGGTGGTAAATGGACAACTTATAGAAAAATTGCTGAGGATGCAATAAATACAGCAATTTCTATAAAGAAACTTAAAAAGAAAAAGTGTAAGACTGAACGAAAAAAGCTTTATGGTTTTAAAAAAAATGTTGATTGGTCAGACCCAATGCATGTATATGGTTCAATGCAGAAAAAAGTAAAATCTCTTGGAACTAAGAGTGATAATAAATCTTTGTCAAATAAATTCTATATTTCAAACAATATTATAGAATGGTCTATAATCCATGAAATGGCTCTTACTGTTGAAGATGTTTTGGCTCGTAGAACTAGATGTGTTTTTTTAGATTCAAAAGAATCAAAGAGAATTGCACCTATTGTTGCAAAAAAAATGGCAGATATTTTAGGAAAAGATGATAAATGGATAGATGCAGAATTAAAAAAATTTAATAAATTAATCAAAAACTATATAGTATGATAAGTCCATATATTGCTGAATTCGTAGGCACAACAATTCTTTTACTTCTTGGTTCTGGAATTGTTGCTAATGTTAGCCTAAGTAAAACCAAAGGGTCAAAAGAAACACCTTTAATAACTATAACAACTGCATGGGGTTTCGCAGTATTTGTTGCTGCTTATGTTACTGGTGAGTTTAGTGGTGCACACTTAAATCCTGCTGTAACAATTGGATTAGTTGTTGCAGGTAAATTTTCAGTTGATCTGATGATAGGATATATAATTGCACAAGTTCTTGGAGCAATGTTAGGTAGTTGGTTAACCTATGTTTTTTATATAGACCACTACAGATCAACAAGTGATGAAAATGCTGTAATGGGATCATTTTGTACATCACCTGCAATTAGGAATTATAAGAATAATTTTTTTAGTGAGTTTCTTGCAACTTTTATATTAATTTTTGGAATCCTATACATTGTTAAACCTAATATATTTATTGAAGGAATGGATGTAAATTTCGGAATAGGTTCATTAGATGCACTTCCAGTGGGAATATTAGTATGGGTAATAGGATTAAGTCTTGGAGGTACTACAGGATATGCGATAAATCCAGCTAGGGATCTTGGACCAAGAATTGTTTATCAATTAATTCCGAGAAAAAATAAGCTTTCAGATTGGGCATACAGTTGGATTCCAGTTTTTGGCCCATCACTTGGAGCTGTTGCTGCTGGGCTCTTATTTTTATATTTTAACTAAATGGAAAAAAATAAAAAAATTGCACTAATTACAGGAGCTACTTCAGGTATAGGAGAATCAACATCTTATGAGTTAGCTAATCAATTTTCATTGATACTCTGTGGAAGAAATACTGATAAACTAAAAGAGTTAGAAGCTTCACTTTCGACAAAGACTAAAGTTAAAACTTTACAATTTGATGTAAGAAACCAACAAGATTGTTATGAAAAAATTTCTAGTTTAGGTAATGATTGGAAGAATATAGATGTTTTGATTAACAATGCAGGAAACGCTCATGGTTTAGATTTTATTCATGAAGGTAAAATTGAAGACTGGGACATGATGATTGATACTAATGTTAAGGGATTACTATATGTGAGTAAACCTGTATTAGATATTATGACAAAAAATAATTATGGACATATTATTAATATTGGATCGATTGCAGGGAAAGAGTTATATCCTAAAGGTAATATTTACTGTGCCTCCAAATTTGCTGTTGATGCTATCTCCCAGGGTATGAGAATTGACTTAAATAAGTTTAACATTAAGGTTTCACAAATTAATCCAGGGTTGGTTGAAACAAATTTTTCAATGGTTAGGTTTAAAGATGATGAAGATAAATCTAAGTCAGTTTATTCTGGCGTTAATCCGTTAGTTGGAGTTGATGTTGCGAAAGTAATATCCTATGTGATAAATTGTCCTGAAAATGTTAATATTAGTGACATTACAGTTCTTGCAAAATCACAAGCTTCTTCTACGGTAGTTAATAGAGGTTAAACTTTAATTAATGACTTATATGTTTCTATTACCTTCTTAGGTATAGGGTGGTATCCATTATTATATTTCAAAGTTTTAGTTTTATTATCATCCTTGTTAAGGTTAATGAAGTAATTAGAAACCTTATTAATTTCAATACAATCATCAACATCATATAGGTCATCTGTATGAACTTGATCTAATCCTTTCATTAAAGTTTCTTTTGCTCTCTTTTTTATTAAGAGTTTTTTTTCACCAACCAGAAACTCACTTTCATGTAACTCTTCAAATTTGTTTTTATCATACCCTCCTAGATTTATAAAAAACAATTTGCTTTTTGAGATGTTTTTTTTTGACGAAAGAGAAACTTTATATCCATCTACGTGATCTATCTCAACCCAAGAATCTATATGAAGTCTATCGGAATTTCCAAACCACTTATTAAGTAAATCTAGATAAGTATCTTCAATTTTATTACCACAAGTGAAAACAACATCATGAAGTTCAGTATTACATCCATCTGCTCTGCCCCCTAGATAAACTGCAAAAAGTTTAATATTTTCTTTCATATTTATTTTATTATAAAATTTAAAATAAAGTATTTTAATATACCAGGTGTTTAGTTACCTTGTCAGAAATATATGAAAAAATTATTATCACCATTACTATTAATATTTCTTTTTTCAAACTGCAATAACACTCCAGACTTAATTGTTATTGGTCACCGAGGTGCTATGGGTCATGCACTTGAAAATACAATTGAATCAGTTAAAAAGGCTATTGATTTAAAAGTTGATGGAATTGAGATTGATGTATTTAAATCTAAATCGGGTGAGCTAATAGTTTATCATGATCCATCATTAGGTAGGCTATCTAATTCAACTGCATTTATTGAGCAAATCTCTTTAGATTCTATTAAAAAAGTAGAATTAATCGGAGGGTTATCTATTCCAACTCTAAATGAGGTAATAGATATAATTCCAGAAAAAATTTTTTTAAATATTGAGCTTAAAGGTGAGAACACTGCCTATGAAACAAATAAAATCATTATCAAATATTTAAGCGAATCTAATCATACTCCTTCAAAATTTATTATATCAAGCTTTAGATGGGATGAATTAAAAAAGTTTAGAAAAGTTAATAAAGATGTTCCAATTGCAATCCTTGTAGACTCATTATACAAAATTGATAACGCAATTAAATTAGCTAAGGAAATTAATGCTGTTTCATTAAATCCAAATAATAAGTTTATCACAAATCAAATAGTTAAAAAAATACAGTCTAATAATATTAAAGTTTATCCCTACACAATTAATACTCCTATGAATATAAAAAGAATGAAATCAATGGGAGTTGATGCAATTATAACTGATTTTCCAGAAAGAATAAATAAATAATAAAGGGTGTATTTATATTCTGCTTTCAGCTATAACAAAATGTTCAAGTTTGAAAATATAATTTTCAGGGATGGTTCTGCCAACTGGAGTAAAATATTTAGAATTAAGATCAGCTAAGGTTTTATTTTCTATTAAAGTGAAATTATTTTGAGATAGTAAACTCTCAATTTCTTTAGCAGAGTAAAATGATATCCAGGGTTCTCCAACCTTAGCAGCTCCATTTGTTATAAATTTGACTGCTTTTTCAGGGTTTGAATAACCCACACCAAAACAGGCTTTTGGATCATCTTTTAGAAGTTTATTAACATATGAAATAAAAATTTTTGAATTAGAATTTTGGTTTAAAGCATCTAGTACTTTAAGAGTTGAGTTAAGTGCCTCTCTTGTAATATACTGAGATACACCTTCAAGTGTATAAATAGTTGATTTATTTTGATCAAATCCTGCATTCAAAAGTTGTTCTTTAAGAGATTGGTGATTAAAATCAATACTGATATAGATCACATTTGCTTTATTAGTTGTATTATCTGGAAGCCTTGAACGTTTTCTTTCCTGAACTTCATGCTGATCAACTTCAAATATTTTTAATTTGGATGGAAGTTTCAGACGATGAGCTCTTGAATCATAACCTGCTCCTAGTATTACATATTGCTCTATGTCAATAGAGGTACTTTTCTCAATTAGATCATCTATAAATCTAGTTCGAGAGATTAGATGTTCATGCATTCCAGGCACAATTTTATCTCCTAACCAGACACTAAATTTATGTCCAATAAGTTTTAGTATACTTGCTCCTAGAACAAAATGTTTGGCATAAGCATCATAAATAACACGTTTATCAGGTTTAGCAAGTGATTCAATTAATCGCTGTTTTGCAACTCCTTGAGCCGTCCCATCTTTTCTAAATATTGAGCTACTCATTGGAGATGTTAATTGATTTTTTTAATTTTTCTGACTTAAATTATTCTTTCTAAATTAGTGAATAATTTCAAAAATTACTTTAAAGCTAATATAACGTCTATATAAATTATTATGAAAAAAACATATCTGATATTGTGCATACTTGGTATTGCGCTACCTTATTATAACTTATTTAATTTTTTAAAAATAAATAATTGGTCAATGGATGGATTCTTTAGCCTTTTATATGAAAACTATGCTGTTTCAATGTTATCAATGGATTTAACTGTGGCGGCTTCTTCTTTTTTAATTTTTTTAATCTATAGTTACAGAAAATCTCCAATAAAAATTATAAGATATTTATTACCTATGTTTCTTGTTGGATTTTCATTAGCTCTCCCTCTTTATCTTTATGATAATCATAAATCTAATTAGATAGTTTTCTTGAATTTATCATAATACAAACTCCAGCATTTATTAATGCGAGTGATAAGGTTCCAATCAAGAAAAAATCTAATTCTTGATATTTTCTTATCAAAGCTTCACCAAACAGACATAATCCAGAGCTAAAAATTAAAATCCCTAAAGTTCCCAGAATAGTATACTTATTAATCATCTTTTATTACATTTAAATTTAAATTAAATATATTCATTTTATGACATCTGAATTTTGGTTTTTAATAATTATTGGCTTAGTAATTTTTAATTTTTTATTTTCAAATATTTTAGATTATATAAATCATAAAAACTGGAAAGACAAAATCCCTCCTGAATTAGAGGATTTCTATGATAAAGAGAAATATAAAAAAGCAAAACTATACTCTATAAGTAAAAGTAAAATTGGATTACTTTCTAGTATAATAAGTTTTCTATTTGTTATTTCACTTTTGGTATTTAACGGATATGGATTTCTAAATCAACTAGTTTATTCAGATAGTTTAAATTTGTTTTTACCTTTTGAGATTAACTCAAGTTTTGCTAGATCTGGAGTTTTTTTTCTAATATTATTCATATTGAACTCTCTTATATCGATTCCTTTTTCATATTATAATACTTTTATAATTGAAGAAAAATATGGATTTAATAAGACTTCTAAGTCTACATTCTTTCTTGATATAATTAAATCAACAATCCTATCAATTTTAATTGGAGGATTTCTTCTTTTTGCTGCCCTATATCTTTATGATAATATTAATGAAGGATTCTGGTTGTGGTTATGGATTGGACTTTCATTATTAATGGTTTTTATTAACATGTTTTACGCAGACTTAATTGTCCCTATATTTAATAAGCTTACACCTCTTAATAATGTTGAGTTAAGAAAAAAAATTGAAAATTATTCTAAAGACGTTGGGTATCTTTTAAAGAACATTTACGTGATTGACGGTTCAAAAAGATCAACTAAAGCTAATGCATTCTTTAGCGGATTAGGACCGAGAAAAACAATTGCACTTTATGATACTTTGATAGAAAAGCATACTGAAAATGAGTTGGTTGCAGTTCTTGCACATGAAGTAGGACATTTTAAGAAAAAACATGTTTTATCAGGTCTACTAATGTCAGTTATGCAAATTGGCATAATGGCTTTTTTCTTCGAATTATGTTTAAAACTCCCAGAAATTTCAATTGCTCTAGGAGGCTTAGATACTAATTTTCATCTTGGTTTAATTGGTTTTAGTATAATTTTTTCACCTATTTCAATGATATCAAGCATTTTGATGAATTATGTAAGTAGAAAAAATGAATTTGAAGCAGATGCATATGCAAAAGAGACATTTAATGGGGAAGATTTATCATTAGCTTTAAAAAAATTATCTGTAGATAGTCTTTCAAATATCTATCCACATCCTTTATATGTATTCTTTCACTACTCTCACCCTCCATTAATTCAGAGGTTAAGAGCTCTAAATTAATTATATGAAAAGACGAAATTTTATTTTTGATATATTTAGCATTGGTTTAATGTCTTCAATTACCTCTAGACTTAAAGCAAATAATTTTAATATTTCTCCTATGGTAAGATCTATATCAACTTGGAAAACAACAGAAGCAAACTTTAAAGCTGGTTCAATGTTAGACAAAGGCATTGATGCCCTAGAGGCTGCTGTTACAGGTGTAGCGATTGAAGAAGAAAACCCAAAAAACACAACAGTAGGCTTTGGTGGAGCACCAGATAGAACAGGGAAAGTTACATTAGATGCTTGTGTCATGAATCATTTAGGAGACTGTGGTTCAGTAGTTGCTGTTGAAAATATTGTAAATGTTGCAAAGCTTGCTAAAGATGTGATGGAGAAAACACCTCATGTTATGCTAGCTGGAAAAGGAGCTGAAGAATTTGCTCTTTCTGAAGGATACAAAAAAATAAACCTACTAACTGAGTCATCAAAAAAAGAATGGGAGAAATGGCTTGAAAATGAAGAATATAAACCTTTAATTAATATTGAAAACCATGATACTATAGGAATGCTTTGTCTTGATAAGAATAATAATATTTCAGGGGCATGCACGACAAGTGGGCTTGCCTATAAGATGAAAGGTAGAGTAGGTGATTCTCCAATTATTGGATCAGGACTATTTATAGATAACAAAATTGGAGGTGCTGTAGCTACTGGATTAGGGGAAGAAGTTGTAAAAACAGTTGGGTCATTTTTAGTTGTTGAATTAATGAGACAAGGTAATTCTCCTCAGGAAGCATGTGAAATTGCTGTTAAAAGAATTGTTTCTTCTAATTCACAAAAAAATAAATTTCAGGTAGCATACATTGCCATGAACAAGAATGGTGAAGTAGGTTCCTATAGTATAGAACCTGGTTTCTCATACATGGATTATGTTAATGGAGAAAATAAAGAGGTTATTACAGAATCTGTTTTTTAATTATGAGAAAATAGATTTCATTTTATCCATTTCTTCCTCAGCTAATTGCGGGTCAACTAATATTCTTCCGCTATACTCATCGGTAATTATTTTTTGTCTAGATGCAATTTCCATTTGCACTTGTGGAGGAATAGTAAAATATGAACCACCAGAAGCATTTCTTTCAATAGGAACAATTGCAAGACCATTTCTAACATTAGATCTAATCCTTTTGTAGGCAGCTATTAATGTATCTTCAATCTTTTTTTCAAACTCTTTAGATTTATTTAATAGAGTTTTTTCTTCTTTTTCAGTTTCCTTAAGAATTTCTCCTAGTTCAGAATTTTTTGCTTTAAGATGTGATTTTCTATCTTTAATTTTATCTTTTAATTCGTCCAAGACAACTGTTTTGTTCTCAATTATCTCCTTATACTGAGCTATTTTCTTTTCAGAAAGTTTAATTTCTAGTTCTTGAAATTCTTGTTCTTTAACAATTGCGTTATATTCTCTATTATTTCTAACCTTTTTTAAATCACCCTCATACTTCTTATGATTTTCTTTAGAGGTAGAAATTGAATTTTCTTCAAATTTGATTCCGTCCTCACTCTCTTTTATTTCATTTTCAAAGCTTTCTAATCTGTTGTTTAAACCTTCTATTTCGTTTTCAAGATCTTCAACCTCAAGAGGTAGTTCACCTCTAATACTTCTAATTTGATCGATTCTTGAATCAATTAACTGAAGATCAAATAGAGCTCTTAGTTTTTCTTCAACTGATATTTCAACTTTTTTTGCCATTTTAGTAATAGTTTACTGGGTTAATATTTTCCTTGGATAAAAGGATGGTAAAATTAGGTAAATTTTTTATAAGAAATTCCTTAATTATTAATTTTATATGGTTTTCACTCTCATAATGACCTATATCTATCAACAGAGCCTTATCATCAGCCTCAAAAAAATTATGATACTTTAAATCTGAAGTAATAAAAGCATCTACATTGGAATCTAAAGAATTTTTAATAGCAAAACTTCCTGAACCAACAACAATTGAAACTTTAGACACTTTTCTATTAAGTTTTAAAGAGTGTCTTAGATATTTTAAATTTAATTTGTCTTTAAGTAAATTGAAAAAATCGTCTTCTTCTAAGGGTTTTTCAAGTTCTCCTTTAATACCCATTCCTAATTTAAGATTACTATCATGATTTATTTTTGGAATTAGTATTGATGTATTTTTTAAACCTATCTTTTTGGATAAAAAATAACTAATACCTTTTGCATGGTTATCTAAAGATGTATGAAGTGCATAAACTGAAATATTATTTTTGACTGATTTAATTACAGATTTTTGAACATAACCAGAGTCTGAAGTAACTTTTTTTAAATCATTAAAAATTATAGGATGGTAGCTTATAATTAAATTACAATTATTATCTATTGCTTCATCTATAACATTTGAAGTTGTATCAAGAGTCACCAAAATATTTTTTACTAAAGAATCAGGGTTACCTATAATTAATCCAACATTATCAAAATCTTCTGCAATTGATATTGGCATCCATTTATCTAGAATTTCTGTAATTTCACTAACTTTCATATAAGTATAGATTCATAGCAAATATAATATTATCTTTCCTCTGGTGAAAAAATTGAATTTTTTATTATACCCTTTATCACTTTTATATTGGCTTTACACCTCTTTCCGAAATTTTCTTTTTGATCTTGGTGTAATTGACTCAATTGTATATAAAATACCAACTATAGGGATTGGAAATCTTTCTACAGGTGGAACGGGGAAGTCTATTGTAGTTGACTATATTATTGAAAAACAGAAATCTAAAAATAAAATTACAACCTTGAGTAGAGGGTATAATCGAAATACTAAAGGCTTTATTCAGGCATCTAAAAAATCATCTGCTTATGATATAGGAGATGAACCTTTTCAATTTTTTTCTAAGCATCCGGAAATTAATGTAGTTGTTTGTGAAGATCGAAGAAAAGGAATGAATATCATATTAAAAAATTTACCTAATACTGATCTTTGTATTTGGGATGATGTGTTTCAACATAGATTTGTAAAACCTGGTTTAATGATTCTAACTACAACTTTTCAATATCCTTTCTATAAAGATGAGATTCTTCCAATTGGAAATTTAAGAGAAGGTAAAAGCTCTGCAAAAAGAGCAGACATAATTGTCGTTACAAAATGTCCTGATAATTTATCTCAAAAGGATAAACAGTTATTTTTAACATCACTAAATCCTTTAGAAAAGCAAAAAGTATTCTTTAGCTCTTTGACATATTTGCGAAAAATTAAATCTGATTCTGAAGAAATTGATATAGATATTCTAAAAGATGACAGTTTTATATTGGTTACAGGAATAGCTGACTCTTCATATCTTGTAAATTTTCTAAAACTTAAAGGCTTAGATTTTAAACATCTTAAATATTCAGATCACTACAATTTTAACAAGTCTTCAATAGATAAAATATCTGAATTATCATTAAATAAAAAAATTCTAACTACTGAAAAGGATTTTGGTAGACTTAATCCAAAAATCAAAAATCGAGATTTATTTTACATTGAGGTTGGACTCAAGTTTCCAAAAGAAATAAATGATTTGGATTTTAATAATTATATAGAGGAATATATAAATAAAGATTAATGAATATGTTTATGAGCTTTATATGAAGATCTTACTAAAGGTCCACTTTCTACATGTCTAAAGCCCATTTCTTTTCCGATAACTTCATATTCTTTAAAATCTTCAGGCGTTATAAAATCCTTGACAGTTAAATGTTTTTTTGTTGGTTGAAGATATTGACCTAATGTTACAATATCCACTCCAACATTACGAAGATCTTTCATTGTTTCTATTATCTCTTCTTTTGTTTCGCCAAGACCAAGCATTAGACCAGATTTAGTTCTATTAATGCCATTTTCCTTCAAATATTTTAAAACCTCTAAACTTCTGTCATATTTAGCTTGAATTCTAACTTCTCGTGTAAGCCTTCTTACAGTTTCGAGATTATGAGAAACTACTTCAGGGGCAACTTCTATAATTCTGTCTATATTTTCTGTTTCACCCTTAAAATCTGGAATTAAAGTTTCAATTGTAGTTTTAGGATTTAAATCTCTAACAGCATTAACTGTCTCTGCCCAAATAATAGAACCTCCATCCTTAAGATCATCTCTGTCAACTGAAGTTATAACAGCATGTTTAACTCCCATAATATTTATCGACCTAGCAACTTTGAATGGCTCTAGAGTGTCAGCTGGCAAAGGACTACCAGTTTGAACATTACAAAAACCACATGATCTAGTACAAATATTTCCAAGTATCATAAACGTTGCAGTTCCTTCAGTCCAGCATTCCCCCATATTAGGACAATTTCCAGAAACACAAATTGTATGAAGATTATTTTTCTCTACAGTAGATCTAAGTTGAGTGTATTTTTTTCCAATAGGAAGTTTCACTCTTATCCAATCAGGCTTTTTAGTTCTAACTTTAGAATTAGCCTCTTTTTTGGGAAGATTTAATTTAACCCATCCCTGATTAACTGTTTTAATTTCAGCCATATTTGACAAAGATACAAACTAAATAAACCTAGTCAAAATATACCCAAGCGCAAAAAGACTAAGAAATAAAATACCAATTACACTAAGAATTCTAAGTGGTTTGGAAGGTTTGTGTGATTCAGGCATATTTTTACTAATTATCAATTTATAATTTAAAATTGCATAAAAAGGTGCTGTTATAAAAGATAATATAGTTGCTAATTCAACTAATGCTCCCATTTCCGATAGCAAAAAATAAAATATTAACATTGTACCAACTGCTAAAGCAGATATCCACTGAAAATAATAACTCGTATTATTATTCTTTGTTAATAATTGTGTAGCTCTAGACATTGTTCTTGGAGACGCATCTAGACATGTAATTGTTGTGCTAAGCATAGTAGTAAATGCACAGATTGAAATGATCAAATAAAAACTATCACCCAAATTAGATGTATACAATTCAATCAGTTGATTCGCAAAAACACTTCCACTATTTGAAAAACTTATTCCTGAGTTGAACATTACTAGTGCACCTAAACTAACAAAACAAATGCCTAAAATAACAGTTGCAAAATACCCTACATTAAAGTCAAATAAACTTTCTTTTGGAGTTATTTTTTGATTTTTCTTTTTTTCAAGAGTCCAAATAGAATGCCAAATGGAAATATCTAATGGAGCAGGCATCCACCCCATAAATGCAACTAAAAACACTAAACCACTACCTGTAGGAAATATTTGCTTAAGGCTGTAAGCTTCTTCAGAATTTATTGATGCAACTCCAGTTGAAAATAATGTGCTAACAGCTAAAATTAATATTATGATTTTTATCATCTTATCTAAAATCTGATATTTACCCAATAATAATATTAGGTAGCAAATAAGGGTAATTATAAGACTCCAAATAACCATATTATCTGTTAATCCAAAAAGACTGGAAGCCAGACCAGCAGTGACTATAGTTACCGCTGTTTGAATTGTAAACATTGTTGCTAAGTTTAAGATGAAATAAGTAATCAAAAATACTTTGCCAACCTTATAATATCCATCAAGTAGACTCTCTCCTGTTGCCATAGCATATCTAGGTCCATATTGAAAAAAAGGATATTTAAAAATATTAACAAGTATTAAAGCCCATATTAATCCCCACCCAAAATCAGCCCCTGCTCGAGTTGATTGAACAAGGTGAGAAACTCCAATTGCAGCTGCAGCAAAAAGTAAACCTGGTCCAAGTTTAGAAATTTTTTTGATCATTTTATATCATTAGCGCACTCTGAACTAGTTGGAATTTTTCCGCAAATACCACATGGTTCATCAGACTTATTTAAGAAGGGGCTTTGACTTGCACAAGTTCCGGAGAATTCTCCATTTTTTTTTAAAATCAATTTAATTGCAATACCTGAAAATGCAATACCAATCAATAAGACTGAGATTAGAAATATCTCCATTGGACAAAGCTATAAAAAAATCGTAATTTTAGTTGTGCTTAACTTAATTAAGAATTTCAATATTAAGTTTTATTCGAAGTGGTTACTCTTTGTAATTACTTTAGTTTCGTGTGACTCTAATTTTCTTAAAGTACCAGAGTCTGAAATTAAAGCTGCATCTAAATGGTCAAGCAACGATCAACCTCCATCATTTCCTGAATGTGAAGATTTAAAAATTGAGGATCAATTAACCTGTTTTAGAGATAAAATTGAAACTGAAATGAGCAATTTTCTTGACAATAAAGTTTTTCCACTCGATTCTACAGAATATAAGCTTACATTAAAAATTGATATAACAGGAAGCTTTAGTTTAGATAATCTTTCACCTCAAAATATATTAGATAATAAATCATTTTTAATAATTCAAGAGGCAGTAGAGCAATTGCCAAATGCTTTACCTGCTATCAAAACAAACATTGGTGAATTCGTTGAAGTGAAAATTAGTATACCATTTAAACTTAATTATGAGTAAAAATATACCTGATAATTCAATAATAATGGGAATTGACCCTGGAACAAATATAATGGGATTTGGAATAATTAAAATTACTGGAAAAAACATGGAACTTTTAGATTTAGTTGAATATAAACTTCCATCTAAAGATGATCATAGTGTTAAGTTGTCTAAAATATTTAAAAAAACATCTGAACTTATTAAATCTTATAGTCCAGATTTAATTGCAATTGAAGCTCCTTTTTTTGGTAAAAATGTTCAATCAATGTTGAAGTTGGGAAGAGCTCAAGGTGTTTCAATTGCTGCAGCATTAAATTCTAATATTCCAATTACAGAATATTCACCAAAAAAAATAAAAATGGCAATTACAGGAAATGGTAATTCTAGTAAAGAACAAGTTGCAAAAATGCTGAAGAGTATGCTTAAAATTAAAGAGCTTCCTAAAAACCTAGATTCAACGGATGGATTAGCAGCAGCAGTTTGTCATTTTTTTAATTTTGATAATGATGATAAGAAGAAAAAAAAATATTCTAATTGGTCAAGCTTTATAGATAAAAATCCCGAGAAACTCTCTTAGTTACCAAAATGCTTATAAAAGTTTTGAATAGTTTCAATACCTATAAAGAAGTTCTTTACTCCATAGTTTTCATTAGGTGAATGAATAGCATCACTATCAAGTCCAAATCCCATTAAAACTGTTTTTATTCCGAGGATACTTTCAAACATCGGAACTATTGGAATACTTCCACCGTCTTTTTGTGGTATTGGGTCTATTCCAAAACTATCCTTATAGGCTTTTATAGCAGATTCATAGCCTTTAAAACCTTCAGGAGTTATATAAGGGTTTCCACCATGATGAGTAATTACCTCAATTGAAACTGAATTAGGAGTAATACTCTTAATATGGTTTGTAAATAATTCACTTACCTTTTCCCAATTTTGATTTGGAACTAATCTCATAGAAATTTTTGCATTTGCTTCACTTGGTATTACAGTTTTAGATCCTTCTCCTGTATATCCACCCCAAATACCATTTACATCAAGAGTAGGTCGGATCGATAATCTTTCTAATGTTGAATAACCTTTCTCTCCTTTTGTTTCTTTAAGACCAATAGAGTTTTTAAAATGATCATTATCAAATTTTGACATCTTTTCTATAGACTCTCTTTTGGATTTATCTATCTCTAAAACTTCATCGTAAAAACCAGGTATTTTTATTCTCCCTTCACTATCTATAAGTGAACTTATCATGTCTGATAAAATATTTATAGGATTAGCTAATGCTCCTCCATAAATCCCAGAGTGAAGATCTCTGTTGGGTCCAGTTATTTTAATTTCCATATATGATAAACCCCTAAGTCCAACTGTAAAGGTGGGTTTATCAAGATTGCTTAATCCAGTATCTGAAATTAATATAACATCAGCATCAAGTTTAGTTTTATTTTCTATAAGGAATTCTTCAAGATTATCACTTCCAACCTCTTCTTCTCCTTCAATCATAAATTTTACATTACAATTCAGTTTATCTTTTTTTATAAGCTGTTCGAAAGCCTTAACATGCATAAATACTTGACCTTTGTCATCACAAGCTCCTCTTGCAAAAATAGCACCTTCTGGATGAACATCTGTATTTTTAATTACTGGTTCAAAAGGTGGATTAGTCCATAGTTCAATCGGATCAGGAGGTTGTACATCATAATGACCATAAACTAAAATTGTTGGAAATGATTCATCTACAAATTTCTCTCCATAAACTATAGGATGCCCATTAGTCTCATACACGTTTGATGAATCACATCCTGATTTTAAAAGTTCTTTTGAAAGCCATTCAGCAGTTTCATTCATTGTATCTTTATATCTAGAATCAGCACTAATAGATGGAAGTTTTAAGAACTCAAATAGCTCATTTAAATATTTTTCTTTCTCATTTTCAGATAATGTACTCATAGTTGATTTATTTTTAAAAACTTATTTATATTTGTTCACCTTTTGCGGGTGTGGTGAAATTGGTAGACACGCTAGACTTAGGATCTAGTGCCTAACAGCTTGGGGGTTCGAGTCCCTTCACCCGCACTTTTTTCTTCAATCTTTCAACAAGCCAAACAATTTATTATAATATAATAGTTTGTTTATCATTAATCAGTGATATTAAAACCAGGCCCTTTAATAAATCTGCCTGGATATTTTCCAGTATGGTTACTATCTGAAATTACTTGTACTCCATTAACAAAAACTTGCTCAACTCCAATTGCAAATTGAAGAGGTTCTTCAAAAGTTGCTTTATCATTGATTATTTGTGGGTCAAAAATTACAACATCTGCAAAGTAACCAGGCCTTAAATAACCTCTCTTACTTATACCAAGATTATCAGCTGGAAAACCAGAAAGTCTTCTAATAGCTTCCTCCATTGAAATTAATTTTTCATCCCTGACGTATTTACCAAGTACTCTAGCAAAGCTTCCAAAAGCTCGAGGGTGTGTTATAAAATCTTTTGAAATATCAGAATAAGATCCAGCATCAGAGTCAAAAGAAACCCATGGTAACATAATTTTTTTCCTAACATTTTCTTCAGACATACTAAAGTATATACACTGAATTCTACTACCATCTTCAATTATTAAATTTACTATAGCTTCTTCAGGAGATTCACCTCTTAATTCCGCTGCTTCCGCAATATTCATACCGCGATATTTATTTGACATAGATTGCTTATTGAATCCAACCATTAAAATATCTTCTGGTGGCTGTTCAGAAAGTTCCTTTCGTATATCTTTAAAAAGTCTTTCCCTTATCTCAGGCTTCTTCATACGATTAATCCAAGCTTGTGTTCCACCTTCTTGAACCCAAGTAGGTATAACACCTGTTAAACCTGTTGATGAAGCAGGATATGTGTACATGTCAGCAGTTATTTTTAAACCTTTATCTCTAGCTTTTTCAACTTTATCAATAACAGAGTCTAATAAATGCCAATTGGGTTTTCTAGATGATTTAAGATGATATATTTCAGCGGGAATATTAGCTCTTTCAGCAATTTCAAGTAATTCATCAACAGCCTCTAAAACTCTAAAGTCTTCATTTCTCATGTGAGAAATATACCTTCCACCGTAAGATGATGCAATCTTAGATAACTCAACAAGCTCATCGGTATCTGCATAATCACCAGGAGCATAAATTAGTGAAGAACCAATTCCAATTGCACCTTGCATCATAGCAAGTTTAACAATATTTCTCATTGATTCCATCTCACTAGAAGATGCTTTTCTATTAGCATATCCAATTTCTTGAATCCTAACTGTTGCAGCTCCAAGGTATGATGCAATATTTGTTGAAACACCACTAGATTCCAATTTTTCCATTGCTTCTCCAAAAGAAACATAATTATTACTCCCTATTGAACCTCGAGGTCCAGGAGAAGTACCTTCACCAAATACTTCCAAAGTAACCCCTTGTTTCAAGTCACTTAATGATCTACCATCTTGCATCAAAGTATTATAGCCCCAACTGAGCATATTAATAAATCCTGGAGAGACTACTTTACCTGTAGCATCAATTGTTTGGTTAGCTATAAAATTCTTTTTTTTCCCTACATAAAAAATTGTATCATTTTTTATAGCAACATTCCCAATATATTCATTCATTCCACTTCCATCATGAATAGAACCTCCAGATATTAAGACATCAACAGCAATTGGTTCACTATCACATGATGCAGTAAATAATAGAAATCCTAAAAGTATTTTTTTCATTTTTTTATGATTGCTTCTAATTTATCAAAAATTTCAGTATTATCATAAACTCCTTTGAAAAGTGATGAGTAAGGACCTAAACTAAAAATTGGAACCATTGTAGCTGTATGATCCTCTGAAATATATTTAATTTCTACTAATGACTCTTCACGATTACCATCAACAATAGCAACACCACCTGTTTCATGATCAGCTGTTATTACTACCAGAGTGTTTTTATCTTTATCAGCAAAATTAAAAACTGTCTCGATAGTTCTGTCAAATTCTAACATTTCGCTAATCAGATGTTCAGAATCATTATCATGACCACCCCAATCAATCTGTGAACCTTCAACTAGGAGAAAAAACGGTTTCCCGAAGCTCTTTAGCTTTTGAATAGTTATATGAGCTATATCTTCAAGCGATGGCTCTCTCCCTTCATTTTTTCCAATAGGTTCATCATAATAAGTTAAATATCCAATTTTGTTTGAATTGATATTTTTATAACTTTCTAAACTATTAGCGAAAAAATAATCATCCATTTCATTGATTAAATTTCTTCCATCAAGCCTATCATTAAAATATTTTTCACCCCCACCGACAAAAAAATTAATATTGCTTTTAGAGAGTTGACTTGCAATTTCATCATATTGATATCTACTTTTTACTTTTGAATAATATGATGCAGGCGTAGCGTGAACAATTGTAGATGTAGCAATAATAGCTGTCATATATCCTCTATCTCTGCAAATTTCAAGAATAGACTTTACTGAACTTAAACTTCCGTCCAAACCAACCGTCCTGTTATAAGTTTTAACACCTGAGGACATTGCTGTTCCAGATGCAGCAGAGTCAGTAACTAAATTGTCCAATGAATGAGTTTTTAATAGACCTACATATTCAGTTCTTTCAAGTGAAGTATAATTGTTATTTGAGTACATCCCAGATGAGATAGCTGAAAGTCCCATTCCATCTCCGATCATCATTATAATATTTGGAGGTTTTGTGTCTTGTCCAAAAATATTTACATATGAGCTTAAAATTAAAAATAGGATGAGTTTTTTAAACATTTTATAAATTTAATTCTATAAATTAACTATTATAAATTTTTTGAAAGAGAATTTAAAATTATAGAATTTTTTTCTACACTTTTTAAAATATAATTGAAATTTATTTTTCCAGATCTAATTCTTAATTCAGTATCATCTAATTCAGAAAATACTTTAGAAAATTCATCAGAATTTTTTACAGAATAAACTCCACCAAGCTCTATCAAATCTTTCGCTTCAGAAAAACCTTTATAATTTTTACCAATAATTACAGGGCACGAAAAAACTGCGGGCTCCAAAATATTGTGGAGACCATTATTTGACATTCCCCCTCCAATATATGAGACATACCCATATTTATATATATATTTTAAACTTCCAATAGAATCAATAATTAATATTTTTTTATTGAAATCATCTTTAGAATTTAAGCATGAAAATTTAACAGCATTATTCCCATATAAATTCTCTAATTTTTTTATGAAATTAGAAGAAATATCATGGGGTGCAATTATAGATTTAATATTATTTTCTAGAACAACTTTATTGATTAAATTAATGTCTTTTTCCCATACACTTCCAGCTATAAGACATTTTTTTTTATCAATGAATTTTTCAATATTTTTAATGCTCTTATTCTCCTCTAGTGTTTTAATAACTGATGAAAATCTTGAATCTCCTGAGATACTAATATTTTTTAAAGAGTAGTTTTCTAATATATTTTTCGAATCAAAATCTTGGACATAAAAGTAATTTATGTTTCTTAGTTTTTCTAAAAACCAAATACCGTAGAATTTGAAATAAAATTGAGATTCATTAAACTTTGATGATATTGAATATATTATTGAATTATTTTGTTTTAGGTAATATATATAATTGGACCAAATATCGTTCTTTATAAAAACAGCAACTTTTGGATTTACAATTTTTATAAATTTTTTTGCATTTACTGATAGATCAATAGGCAGATAAACCATGGAATCCGCAAACTTATAATCTTTTGAATTTTCTAATCCAGATGGAGAAAAAAATGTTACAATAATTTTAAGATCACCTATTTTTGATTTTAAAGATTCAATTAGTGGTTTTGCTATTTCAAACTCTCCTAAAGATGCAACATGGAACCAAATATTCTTATCTGTAGGATTTATTTCTTCTCTAAGTATTTTAAATGAATTTTTTCTTCCCTCAAAAAATAAATTTGTTTTAGATGAGAATACTCTAAAAGGTTGGGCAAACAAATAACCCAGTATTATAAATATTTCATAAATAAATTTCACTAAACACTTTTTCCAAAAATACTTTTTTTAATTTTGTTTTTGATGAAAAAAATAAATATGGTTGACCTAAATGGTCAATATCGAAAGATAAGATGGCAAGTAAATAGAGAAATTAAAAAAGTAATTAATTCATCATCATTCATAAATGGACCAATTGTAAAGGATTTCCAAAATAATTTACAGGAATATTTAAACGTAAGACATGTAATTCCATGTGCCAATGGAACAGATGCTCTTCAAATTGCTCTTATGGCTCTTGATTTAAAAAGAGGTGATGAGATTATCACAACAAACTTTTCTTTTGCGTCTACAATAGAGGTGATTCTTTTGCTTGGTCTTAAACCAGTTGTTATTGATATTGAACCAAAATCTTTTAATATAAATCCAAATTTAATACAAGACAAAATTACTGAAAGAACAAGAGCTATAATTCCTGTTCATTTATTTGGTCAATCATGTAGAATGGAAGAAATATTGGAAATTGCTAATAAAAATAATCTTCAAGTTATTGAGGATAATGCCCAGGCATTAGGTTCTACTTATAGATTTTCAAATTCTGAAAAGCAAATGTGTGGAACAATAGGAGATATTGCTACTACATCTTTTTTTCCATCAAAAAATCTTGGATGTTATGGAGATGGTGGTGCCATTTTTACAAATTCAGATAATCTAGCATACAAAATGAGAGGCATTGTTAATCATGGAATGTATGAAAGGTACTATCATGATGAAATTGGAGTAAACTCGCGACTTGATTCAATTCAAGCAGCAATATTAAATGTTAAACTTAAATATTTAGATAAGTATAATAAAAGAAGACAAGAAGCAGCAAGTCTATATAATGCTAGTTTTGATGGAATTGATGAAATTGAAGTGCCATTTGTTGAGTCAGATATTGATTCTCATGTATATCATCAATACACATTAAAAATTAACAATGGAAAGAGAGATGAGTTAGCAAATCATTTACAAAAAAATAAAATTCCATTTGGAATTTATTATCCTCTTGGTTTTCATGAGCAAAAAGCATACAAACAAGAATTTATTTCAGATAACGACTTTCCTGAAACAAATAAAGTAAAGGATCAGGTCATTTCTTTGCCGATGCATACTGAGCTAACAAAAAAGCAGATTAAGTTTATATCAAATACAATTATTAGTTTTTTTGAATAATTAGTCATTTAAGCTACTTTAGTAAAAAACAATCATGAGAAATCTATTAATTTTTTTATTGATGACAACTACCTTGGTGTCTCAAGACAAGTATATTCACGCTGGTAAAATCTTTGATTCTTCATCGGGAAAATATCAATTAAATAAAACTATTATTATCTCCGGCAATATTATCAGTTCAATAGAGGATGGTTTTATTGAACCTAAAAATGAAAATATAGCTGTTTATGATCTTAGGTCTAAGGTTTTGCTTCCTGGTTTAATTGACTTTCATGTTCATATGGAAAGTGAATCAGGTGGGAAAGAAAGATATATAAATAGATTTCAAGATAATAAAGCGGATGTTGCTTTTAAATCAACTGTTGTTGCAAAAAAAACTTTGTTAGCAGGTTTTACAACGGTAAGAGATGTCGGAGGTTCAGGAGTTAATATTTCACTTAGAAATGCAATAAACAGTGGAGTTGTTGTTGGACCTCGCATATTTACTTCTGGAAAAACAATTGCTACTACAGGTGGTCATGGTGATCCAACAAATGGATACAGAGAGGGATTAGTTGCAGATCCAGGGCCAAAGGATGGCGTAGTAAACTCTATTAGTGATGCTAGAAAGGCTGTCAGATATAGATATAAAAATGGAGCTGATTTAATTAAAATTACTGCAACTGGTGGCGTAATGAGTATGGCTAAAAATGGTCAAAATCCTCAATTTACAGAACAAGTTATTGACGCAATTGTTACTACAGCTAATGACTACGGGATGCATGTTGCAGCCCATGCTCATGGTGATGAAGGGATGTATAGGGCAGTTAAATCAGGAGTAAAAACTATTGAGCATGGTTCAATAATGAAAGAAAGAACAATGAAACTTATGCGAGAAAAAAATGCTTACCTGGTGCCAACAATTAGTGCTGGTGAACATGTTGCAAAAATGGCTAGAATTCCAGGTTATTATCCAGAGATAATTATTCCAAAAGCTATTGAAGTTGGAGTTCAAAATAAAGCAACAACAAAGAGAGCTTATCAAATGGGAGTACCTATTGCCTTTGGAACAGATGCAGGCGTTTATCCACATGGAGATAATGCAGGAGAGTTTTTGTATATGGATGAAATAGGAATACCTGCAGAATACTCAATTAAATCTGCAACTATTACAAATGCAAAACTTTTAAATATGGAAAACATGCTAGGTCAGATAAAGAAAGGCTTTTATGCAGATATAATAGCTACAGATAAAAGTCCTACTGATGATATCTCTACTTTAAAAAATGTAATTTTTGTAATGAAAGATGGTATGGTTTATAAAAATTAAATCTAAATTTTACCTACTACTACTTGATTGTCAATTTTCTTTATTAAACCTTGAAGAATATTACCAGGACCAACCTCATAGAATTCTTTAACACCATCATTTATCATTTTATTCACACTTTGAGTCCAAAGAACAGCACCAGTTAATTGGCTTAGCAAATTTGATTTTATAATAGATGGGTCTGATACTGCACTTGCAGTGAAATTTTGATAAATAGGAAAGTTAGGAGTTTTAAACTTAGTTTTTTCAATACCCTTTTTTAACTCATCTGCTGCAGAGCTCATTAAATCAGAATGAAAAGCACCACCAACAGGAAGAACCAATGCTCTTCTTGCTCCTCTTTCCTTAAGTAATTCACACACCTTATTAACTGCCTCAACTTCTCCTGAAATAACTAATTGACCAGGACAGTTATAATTTGCAGGGTTCACAACACCCTCAACTTCATTACATACAGATTCAACAATATTATCCTCTAAACCTATTATTGCTGCCATAGTTCCACTGGTTTCTTGACACGCTCTTTGCATTGCATTTGCCCTAATAGATACTAATTTTAATCCATCTTCAAAGCTTATCGAATTGGATGCAACAAGAGCAGAAAATTCTCCAAGTGAATGACCCGCACATACATCAGGTTTAAACGTATTAGATGTTAATGCTGATATAACAGAATGAATAAAAATTGCTGGTTGAGTAACTTTTGTTTGTAATAAATCTTCACTTGAACCTTCAAACATTAACTCTGTAATATTAAAATTTAAAATTTCATTAGCTTTTTTAAAAAGATCTCTAGATTCTGAGATTTCGTTAAATATTTCTTGACCCATACCAGGTTTTTGAGAACCTTGACCAGGAAAAATATATGCCTTCATATTATTTCTTTATAAAAGTTAAAAAGGAATATTTAATATCTTCAATATCCTTAAATTCATATGTTTCTTCACCAACCAATTTAAATTTATCAAGAGGAATATCAGGAAAATATGCATCCCCTTCATAATCCTTATAAATTCTTGTTAATTCAATCTTATCTACAATATTTATAGTTTGAGAGTAAATTTCGCCTCCTCCAATTACAAATGGTTGAGAATCATTTTTACAATGACTTAGAGCATCTTCAATACTTTTACAAACTATTACTCCATTATGATGATAATCAGTATTTCTAGTAACTACAATATTTGTTCTATTTGGAAGAGGTTTAGGAAGTGATTCAAAGGTCTTTCGACCCATTATAACGGAGTGACCCTGAGTTAAATCCTTAAACCTTTTTAAGTCTCTAGGAATATCCCACACAAGCTTATTATCAAGTCCAATAATATTATTAGTTGACGCAGCAGCAATTATAGTAAGTTCATTTTTTGTCATATCTCTAAATTGAAATTTTTCCTTTAATTGGTGGATGTGAATTATAATTCAATATTTCTATATCCTCAAATTTGAAGTCTTCAATATTTTTAATCTCTTTGTTAAGTTTTAATTTAGGAAGAGGCATAGGTTCTCTTGATAATTGGAGATTAACTTGCTCAAGATGATTAAGATAAATATGTGTATCTCCAAAGGTGTGAATGAAATCACCAACTTCGTAACCACATACTTGAGCAATCATATGTGTTAGAAGGGAATAAGATGCAATATTAAAGGGAACACCAAGAAATACATCTGCACTTCTTTGATACATTTGACATGATAATTTTTTATCTGCAACATAAAACTGAAAAAATGCATGACAAGGAGGTAAAGCAGCTTTACCATCTTTTACATTATCACTAAAGGACTTTTTACTATCGGGAATTATATTTGGGTTCCATGCTGTAACAATCATTCTTCTACTTGAAGGATTAGTTTTAAGAGAATGAATTACATCTTTAAGCTGGTCTATTCCATCACTATTCCAATTTCTCCATTGGTGACCATAAATAGGACCAAGATCACCATTACTATCTGCCCATTCATCCCAAATTGTAACCCCATTTTCTTTTAAGTATTTAATATTTGTTTCACCATTTATAAACCAAATTAGCTCATGAATTATTGATCTTAAATGTAATTTTTTTGTTGTTACAAGCGGAAATCCATCTTGTAGATTGAATCTCATTTGATGACCAAAAACACTAATAGTACCCGTGCCTGTTCTATCTTTTTTTTCAACTCCATTGTCATTTATATGTTTTAGTAAATCTAAATATTGTTTCATTTTATACTTTTTCTAATATTTAATTCATCTCTTAATTTTGCAGCCATTTCATAATCTTCATTTTGAATGCTTTTCTCAAGCAATTTCTTAATCTTATTCGAAGATATCTTTTTTATATCCTTTGAGTCATTAATTGTCTTATCAGCCATATCAGTTTTAAAAAAGTTGTCATCTATTAGATTGATTTCTTCTGAATATTTTTCATCATCATCAAATCCAGCCTCATCTAGTATTACTTTATCAATAAAAATAGGAGCATTAAACCTAAGTGATAATGCAATAGCATCTGAAGTCCTAGAATCAATTTTAATTATTTCATCATCTTTTTCACAAACTAGGTTTGAGAAAAATACACCATCAATTAATTTATGAATCAAAATATGATTAATTTTTATATCAAATTTATCTGCAAATCCTTTAAATAACTCATGAGTTAATGGTCTAGATGTTTTAATTTTTTTTTCAAGTGCTATGGCTATGGCCTGAGCTTCAAATCCTCCAATAACAATTGGAAGTTTTTTACTTCCATTTATTTCATCAAGAATTAGAGCAAAGGCTCCAGAAGTATTATCGCTGTATGATATTCCTTGAATTTTTAATTCTATCAATTCCATCTAAAAATATGATTGCACAAATTAATTAAATAAAATTTAAATCTCATTAGAGCAGAATAGGAAATATTTTTTTTATGATTAAATTCGCATAAAATTAAAAAGTATGAAGACAGTTCAATTTAGGCAGGCAATTTGTGAGGCAATGTCAGAAGAGATGAGAAGAGATGAAACTATTTATCTTATGGGTGAAGAAGTTGCTGAATATAATGGTGCCTATAAAGCATCAAAGGGTATGTTAGATGAGTTCGGAGATCTTAGAGTTATTGATACTCCTATTTCTGAGGCAGGCTTTTCTGGTGTTGGAGTTGGTTCAACCATGGTTGGAGCTAGACCTATAATTGAATTCATGACTTTTAATTTTGCATTAGTTGGAATAGATCAAATAATTAACAATGCTGCAAAAATTAGACAAATGTCTGGCGGTCAGTTTCCATGTCCTATTGTTTTTCGAGGGCCAACTGCCTCTGCAGGTCAACTAGGTGCAACTCACTCTCAAGCTTTTGAAAGCTGGTTTGCTAACTGTCCTGGCTTAAAAGTAATTGTTCCATCAAATCCTTATGATGCAAAAGGATTACTTAAATCTGCAATAAGAGATGATGATCCTGTAATTTTTATGGAGTCAGAACAAATGTATGGTGATAAAGGAGAAATACCAGAAGGAGAGTATACACTTCCTATTGGAGTTGCTGATATAAAAAGAAAAGGAAAAGATGTAACAATTGTTTCATTTGGAAAGATTATTAAAGAAGCCTATAAAGCAGCTGATATTTTAGAAAAAGATGGAATTGAGTGTGAAATTATCGATCTAAGAACACTCAGACCTATTGATTATAAAACAGTCCTTGACTCTGTTAAAAAAACTAATCGATTAGTTATACTTGAAGAGGCTTGGCCATTTGGAAATATTTCTACAGATATTTCTCATAAGGTTCAGAACGAGCTCTTTGATTATCTTGATGCACCAATTGAAAAAGTAAATAATGCTGATACCCCAACGCCTTATTCACCTGTTCTACTAGAAGAATGGTTGCCAAACAGTGGTGAGGTAATTAAAGCTGTAAAAAAGGTCCTTTATATTTAACCTACCAATAAAGGTGCTATAACTAGAGCAACAACAGCAATTAACTTAAGAAGAATATTAAGTGATGGTCCGGATGTATCTTTAAATGGGTCACCAACTGTATCACCAACAACTGCAGCCTTATGAGCTTCAGTTCCTTTTCTACCTTGTTCTTCAATCATTTTCTTAGCATTATCCCATGCACCACCTGCATTTGATTGAAAAATAGCCATTAAAACTCCACAAGAAGTAACACCAGCAAGAAGACCTCCTAACATTTCAGCACCTCCAACAAAACCAACTATAACTGGAACAGTAATAGCCATTAATCCAGGTAAAACCATTTCTCTTAGTGCAGCTTGTGTTGAAATTTCAACACATTTGCTATATTCAGCAACACCATCAGCATCATTAAAGATCTTTAAGTCTTCTTTTGTTGCTTTAGAAAGGTCTGAGTCATATTTTCTCATAACCTCTAAAGCTGCTTTTAGTTTTGGAAGATCTCTAAACTGTCTTCTAACTTCTTCAATCATACTCATTGCAGCCTTCCCTACTGCTTTCATTGAAAGTGCAGAAAAGATAAAAGGTAACATTGCTCCAAGAAGTAATCCAGACATTACTATTGGTTTTGATATATCAATTGAAGTAATTTCAGCTGTCTGCATAAATGCTGCAAATAATGCAAGAGCAGTTAATGCTGCTGATGCGATTGCAAAACCTTTACCAATAGCAGCAGTTGTATTTCCTACTGCGTCAAGCTTATCTGTTCTTTCTCTAACCACAGGGTCTAAATCTGCCATTTCAGCGATACCACCAGCATTATCTGATATTGGTCCATATGCATCTACAGCTAGCTGAATACCAGTATTAGCAAGCATTCCAACTGCAGCAATGGCAATACCATACAAGCCAGCATTATGGTGTGAAACAAGAATTGCAGCACAAATAAAGATTATTGGTAATGCTGTTGAAATCATACCAACTCCTAGTCCAGCAATTATAGTTGTAGCAGCTCCAGTTTCAGATTGTTCTACAATTGAAAGAACAGGTTTTTTACCTGTTGCAGTATAATACTCTGTCACTTTACCAACTAATAAACCTGCAACTAGACCACTTATAGTTGCATAAAAAACTCCATTTGAAGTAAATACAACGTCATTAAATACCCAAGATTCAGGAAGTAAGTTTTGAATTAAAAAATATGTCACAACAACCATTAATCCAGCAGAAAGAAACTCGCCCATATTTAGAGCTTTATGAGGATCTCCTCCATCTTTTACCCTAACAAAGAAAGTTCCAATTATAGACATTATAATACCAGAGGCAGCTATATAAAGTGGAAGTAATACTGCATTAATCTCAATACCAGTAAATTCATTTAATCCAACAAAGGCTGCACCTAAAACCATTGCACCTATAATTGAACCAACAAATGACTCAAAAAGATCGGCACCCATACCAGCTACATCTCCTACATTATCTCCTACATTATCTGCAATAGTAGCAGGATTTAATGGATGATCTTCAGGAATACCTGCTTCAACTTTACCTACTAAATCTGCACCAACATCTGCAGCTTTAGTATAAATTCCACCACCAACTCTTGCAAATAGAGCAATTGAAGATGCACCTAATGAAAATCCTGATAAAACTTGAATTACAGTATTAATATCAGTAAACATTGGCTTGTATATAATAAATAATGATCCAACTCCAAGAACTCCAAGACCTACAACACCCATACCCATAACAGACCCACCGGAAAAAGCAATTTCAAGAGCTTTTCCAAGAGATTCTTGAGCAGCATTAGTTGTTCTAACATTAGCTTTAGTTGCAACTTGCATACCTATAAAACCTGCTAATCCAGAACATAGTGCTCCTACAACAAATGAAACAGCAACTAACCAACTACTTCCTTCATTTATTCCTTTAAAGGCTAATAATACAGCAGTAATTATTACAAAAACTGATAAAATTTTATATTCAGCTTTAAGGAATGCCATTGCGCCATCTGCAATATTTTTTGCAATTTCTGCCATCTTTGCATTACCAACTTCTTTTTTAGAAACTGACAAGTTTTTGATAAAAACAAAAATTAAAGCTATAATTCCAGCTGCGGGGATAAGATATGTGTAGTCCATTTTTTAAATTTTTTTCAAATATAATACAATGATAAAAATGGAGGGCAAAAAATATTGAGAAAGATGTAACTAAAGTTCTTTTTTAATAAGTTCTAGGATTGTTTCATAATCAGCTTTATTCTCAACAAAATCTAAATCATCGACGTTAATCTTTAATAGTTTGCCACTGTTATAGTTAGTAATCCAAGCTTCATATCTCTCATTAAGTCTACTTAAATACTCAATACTAATTGTTTTTTCATAATCTCTTCCACGTTTGTGAATTTTGTTGACTAAATTAGGAATACTGCTTTGCAGATATACTAATAAGTCTGGAGGTTTAACTAAATTTATCATAGTATCAAAAAGAGATAAATAATTGTCATAATCTCTCTGTGTCATTAACCCCATTGCATTAAGATTAGGAGCAAAAATAAATGCATCTTCATATATGGTTCTATCCTGAATTACATTTTCTTTCCCTTTATCTATTGATACTAACTGTTTAAACCTACTGTTTAAAAAATATATTTGAAGATTAAATGACCATCTTTCCATATGATTATAAAAATCATCTAAATATGGATTTGCAATTACATCTTCGTAATATGATTTATACTTTAAACTTTTGGAAAGTTGTTTGGTTAAACTAGTTTTTCCGGCTCCAATATTTCCTGCTATTGCTATTCTCATAATTTTAGCCAAAATAGGAGGTTTTTTTTAAAGAAAAAAGAAGAATAATTTGAAATAATATTTTTTTTAATACTTTTGTTCTAAACAGAGGAAGGATTTGACTGATTGCAACCTCTTAAAAAAATTGCTAAAGCAGTAATTCTTTTACTCGCAATCTTTCATTTTTATTTCTCACAAATCTATTTTATGTCGTATTTATTTACGTCCGAATCAGTTAGTGAAGGACACCCAGATAAGGTTTCAGATCAAATTAGTGATGGAATATTAGATAATTTTTTAGCTTTTGATCCCAATAGTAAAGTCGCATGTGAAACTCTTGTTACTACAGGTCAAGTAATTCTATCAGGAGAAGTAACAAGCTCTACATATATTGATGTTCAAGATATTGCAAGAAATGTAATTAAGGATATAGGGTATAATAATGACCAATATAAATTTTCAGGTGAGTCTTGTGCTGTAATGTCTCTAATACATGAACAGTCAGAAGATATATTAAGGGGAGTTGAAAGAAACAAAAAAGAAGAACAAGGTGCTGGAGATCAAGGAATAATGTTTGGCTATGCTTGTAATGAGACTGATGATGCCATTCCATTAACATTGGATATAGCCAATAGATTGTTGTTAGAACTTTCAAATCTTAGAAAATCAAAAATAATTTCATATTTAAGACCAGACTCTAAGTCTCAAGTAACAGTTGAGTATGATAAAAATGATAATCCATTAAGAATTGATACAATAGTAATTTCAACACAACATGATGAATTTGATCAGGATGATCAAAAAATGTTAGAAAAAATAAGAAAAGATTTAATTGATATTTTAATTCCAATTGTAAAAAATAGTTATTCGTCTAAAATTCAAAAATTATTTAATAATGATATTAAATATCATATTAATCCTACTGGTAAATTTGTTATAGGAGGTCCTCATGGTGACACTGGGTTAACAGGTCGAAAAATAATTATAGATACATATGGTGGAAGAGGAGCTCATGGTGGAGGTGCTTTTAGCGGAAAAGACCCGAGCAAAGTAGATAGAAGTGCCGCATATGCAGCAAGACATATATCTAAGAATCTAGTAAAGGCTGGAGTCTCTGACGAAATATTAATTCAAGTTGGATATGCTATTGGAATTGCTGAACCAGTATCACTAAATGTTAATACTTGTGGCAAATCAAAACTAAGTATTTCAGATTCGCAATTATCGGATATAGTCAATGAAATTTTTGACTTAAAACCTCATTCGATAGAATCAAGATTTAAATTAAGAGACCCAATTTATCTTGAAACTGCTTCATATGGACATATGGGTAGAAAATCTGAAAAAAAAACCAAATCATTTAACTCAAAATATTCTGGAGTTAAGAAAATTGAGGTTGAGCTTTTTCCTTGGGAAAAGTTAGAATACGTTGAACAATTAATTAAAACACTTAAAAAATGAATCATAATGATCAAACACTAGCATTACATGCTGGACATAATACAACTAAAACAGAGGGGACTAGAGCAGTTCCCATTTATCAAACAACATCTTATGTTTTTGATAACACGGACCATGCAGCTAATTTATTTTCCTTAGCTGAGCCTGGTTATATATATACAAGATTGAATAACCCAACAGCAGATGTTCTTGAACAAAGATTAGCTTCCTTAGAAGGAGGTATAGCTGCAGTTGCAACTTCATCAGGATCCGCTGCATTAGCAACGACTTTATTAACTCTTTTAAAAACAGGAGACCATATAGTTGCCTCAAATAGTTTATACGGAGGAACTTATAATTTACTTAATGTAACTTTACCTAGGTATGGAATTACAACCACTTTTGTAGATCCTGATAACACTGAAAATTTTTCAAAAGCAATTAATGAAAATACTAGAGTAGTCTATATAGAGAGTATGGGGAATCCTAAATTGGATGTTTTAGATATAGAGTCTATTTCAAAAATTGCAAAAGAATCTAAACTCCCATTGATTGTTGATAATACAGTCGCTACACCATATTTGTTAAAGCCTATTAATTATGGAGCAGATATAGTGATTCATTCTACTACAAAATATATTACTGGAAATGGAACCTCAATTGGAGGAGTTATAATTGATGCTGGAAACTTTGATTGGAGTAGTGGACTATTTGAAGAGTTTACAACTCCATCTGCAGGATATCATGGATTAGTATATCATGATGCACTTGGACCAGCTGCATTTATAGCTAAAGTTAGAATAGAAGGATTGAGAGATTTGGGAAGTGCACCAAGTCCATTTAATTGTTTTCAGACAATTCAAGGCCTAGAAACTTTATCGGTAAGAATAAAAAAACATTCTGAAAATGCATTAAAAATTGCTGAATGGCTTGAAAATCAAGATGCAATCGCTTGGGTTAATTATCCGGGTTTAAAGTCTTCAAAATATTACAATCTGTCAAAAAAATATTTAAAAAATGGACAGAGTGGGATTGTTACTTTTGGATTGAAAGGTGGCTTTGAATCTGCAAAAAAATTAACTGATAGTACAAAGATATTTTCATTACTGGCAAATTTTGGAGATTCAAAATCTCTAATAATACACCCATCAAGTACTACGCACCAGCAATTAAATGAAGATCAACAAGCAGAAACAGGTGTTACTTCTGATTTAATTAGACTTAGTATTGGTCTTGAAGATCCTATTGATTTAATTAATGACCTTAAAGATTCTTTAAGCTCTTTGTAAAATTGGAAGAGGAATTAAAACATATACTGCTGGAAAATTTTGAGACAGTATCTGGATCAAAAATTAAAAAAATTCAGATAAGTTATCAGGTTTTTGGAAAAGAATTAGGGAGTGCGCCAGTGATTCTTGTTAATCATGCATTAACTGGCAACTCTCTTGTTTCAGGAATTAATGGATGGTGGAGTGAGATTATTGGATTGGAAAAACCTATTGATACATCAAAGTATTCAGTTTTATGCTTTAATATTCCTGGTAATGGTTTCAATGAAAATAATTTTGATTTTAACTTAGATCTTAATCTTGGTGATATAGCTTTATTGTTTATTAAAGCCATTGACCAACTCAAGATTGCCAAACTTCATGCTATTATTGGAGGTTCTATTGGTGGATGTTTGACATGGGAAATGATTGCGCTTAAAAATGATTTAGCATCAATAATAATTCCGGTGGCTGCTGATTGGAAAGCTACTGATTGGTTAATTGCTAATACATTTCTTCAAGATAGAATTTTAAAAAACTCTAGAGACCCTGTAATTGATGCTAGAATTCATGCAATGACTTTTTATAGATCTCCAAAATCTTTAAATACAAGATTTACTAGAACAAAAAATTTAGATAAGAATATTTATAATGTAGAGTCATGGCTTATTCATCATGGAGAAAAACTTCGTCAAAGATTCAGCCTTAAATCATATTTATTCATGAATAAACTTTTGAGTTCTACTGATATTACTCGTGATGGTAAGAGTTTTACAAATAAAATTTCTAAAATAAAATCTTCAATTCATTTAATATCCGTAGATTCAGATATATTCTTTTTACCTAATGAAGATCGTGAAACTTATTTGATAGCAAAAAAAAATAATCTTGATATTACAAATCATATTATAAAGTCTATTCATGGTCATGATGCTTTTTTAATAGAAACAAAACAAATTTCAGATATCTTTATAAAAATATTTTAAAAATGGCAGTACACTTAGATAGGGTTAATGATAAATATTTATTTGAGTTAACTAATAAAAATGGACATCAAGTTTTTCTTGACAGAAAATATTCTCCTGATTATGATGTTAAGGGAGTCAGCCCAATGGAATTATTATTAATGGGTGTTGCAGGATGTAGTAGCATTGATATTATTTCTATTCTAGAAAAACAAAAATTGAATCCTGTATCATATAAAATGGAAGTTGAAGGAGAGAGAGAATCAACACCAGGAGAACCATATAAAAAAATTCATGTGAATCTTCATGTTGAAGGAGATATTCCTGGTGAAAAAATAATACGTGCAGCTGCCTTAAGTTTTGATAAGTATTGTTCAGTTTCAAAGAATCTAGAGAAGTCAACAATTATAGAGCATTCTATTTACCTAAATGGATCTAAAATTAAAAAATAGACTAAATAATTTGTTTTTACGTGTACCTATTATACTTTTGTTCAATAATGACAAACAATTTTAATTTTTATTATAGCTATTATTTCTTTTCTAACCAGAAGACAGGGTAACTATTCTATTAAAAGAAATTATAATTACTAGTCCTGTCAAATCAGGACTTTTTTTTTATATGAAAGTATCAATTCAAGGAATTAGAGGATCGTTTCACCATATGGTTGCAAATCATTATTTTGATTCATTTGAATTAAATGAGTGCTCAACTTTTGAGAGTCTTGTAAAATCTGTAGTTGAAAAAGAATCTGAGTATGGAATAATGGCTATTGAAAATTCAATTGCAGGTTCTATAATTCCGAATTATGCTCTTATTGATGAATATAATCTTTTAATAACAGGGGAACACAATTTAAGTATTGATCATAATTTTATGTGTCTTCCAAATCAAAATATTACTGAAATTAAAGAAGTTCACTCTCATCCAATGGCACTATTGCAATGTTCTAAGTTTTTTAGTAATTATCCTCATATTAAATTAATAGAAAGTGAAGATACAGCTCTATTTGCAAAAAATATAAGAGATAATAATATTAGAGGTGTAGGAGCAATTGCAAGTTTAGAAGCATCTAAAATATACACTTTACAAATCTTAGAAACATCTATCCAGACTATCAAAAACAATAAAACTCGATTTGTGATTCTTGAAAAGAATAAAAAAAATACTCTTGACTATGATAAGGCTGCTCTTAAATTTATTCTTGATCATAAAAGAGGAAGCTTGGCAACAGTATTGAATATGATGAGTGATTGTAATCTAAATTTAACAAAGATTCAGTCTTTACCTGTCATTCAAACTCCAGGTAAATATGCATTTTTTGTTGACATTACTTTTAAATCAATTGAAAATTATAAAAAAGCAATAAAAATTATTGAATTAATGGCTCAAGAGTTTAAAATTTTAGGAGAGTATAAATGTCAAAAATCATGAAAATTGGTATAATAGGTTTAGGTTTAATAGGAGGATCAATTGCCTTGAAATTAAAAGAAGTAAATAATAAAATTGTTATTTATGGTTTTGATCAGAATACTGATTCACTTGATTATTCCTTAAAGAATAATATTATCGATAAGAGATTTAATCCTGATTCATTAATAGGTTTTGATTATATATTTCTGGCAATACCAGTTGAATCAATTAAAAAACAACTTAAAATTATTCTAGATAAAATATCTAAAGAAACATTAGTTATTGATTTAGGATCAACTAAATATCAAATTTGTAATTCAGTTAAAACACACAATAATCGAGGTAATTTTTTAGCCTCTCACCCTATAGCTGGTACTGAATTTTCTGGTCCTATAGCTGCTCGGAAAGATTTGTTTAACAATAAAGTTATGATTCTATGTGAAACTGAAAACACAAATTCATCTTTACTTTTAAGTGCAATTGAAATTTTTAAAAAATTAGGAATGAACATTAAGACAATGGGTTCGTTAGAACATGATAAACATATTGCCTATGTATCCCATTTGTCACATATTTCATCATTTATGTTAGGTAAAACAGTAATGGACAAAGAGGATGATGACCAAACAATTTATGATATGGCAGGAAGTGGATTTGAATCAACTGTAAGGTTAGCAAAAAGTTCTCCTGAAATGTGGTCTTCAATTTTTATCGAAAACAAAAATAATATTATTGAATCTCTTGAGGAATACATATTAAATATTAATAATTTTAAAAAATTAATAGAAAGTGGTGATCAAGAAAACCTTAATACCGAGATGAAAAAAATTAATGGTATAAGAGAAATTTTAAAAGGAATTAAATAGAAAATATGGAAAATAAAAAAGAATATAGAAATTGGCTTGAACAGATGAACTTAGATCATCCTCTGGTAATCGCAGGTCCGTGTAGTGCGGAAACTGAAGAACAAGTTTTAAAAATTGCACATCAACTTAAAGATACAGATGTTACGGCATATAGAGCTGGAATATGGAAGCCACGAACAAGACCTGGGATGTTTGAAGGAGTTGGAGCAATAGGATTAAATTGGTTAGAGAAAGTCAAAGAAGAAACAGGTTTGTTAACTGCAACAGAGGTTGCAAATTCTGTTCATGTTGATTTAGCATTAAAACATAATGTAGATATTTTATGGATAGGAGCAAGGTCAACAGTAAGTCCGTTTATTGTTCAAGAAATTGCGGATGCTTTAAAGGGAACCGACAAAACAGTTTTAATTAAAAATCCAGTTAATCCAGATTTAGCTCTATGGATGGGAGGAGTTGAAAGAATATATTCAGCAGATATTAAAAATATTGGTGTTATTCATAGAGGTTTTTCTTCATATGATAAATCTAAATACAGAAATAATCCAGAATGGCAAATTGCTGTTGAATTTCAAAATAATTTTCCAGATATACCTCTAATTTGTGATCCTTCTCATATAGCTGGTAAAAGAGACTTAATTTATGATTTAAGCCAAACCTCTTTGGATCTTAATTATGATGGTTTAATGATTGAATCTCATTGGGATCCAGACAATGCATGGAGTGACGCTGCACAACAGGTTACCCCAAAACGATTAATTCAAATAATGAAAGATCTTAAAATAAGAGATAAGACTTTTCAAGGAGAAGATTATCAAAATCAATTAAATAACTTAAGATCTCAAATTGATGTTGCAGATCAAAATTTATTAACAACTTTAGGAAAGAGAATGGAAGTTGCAAAAAATATAGGTAAACTAAAATCTGACAATAATGTTGCAATTCTTCAAAACAAAAGATGGAATGAAATTTTAGGAAAAATGATATTAGATGGAGAGGATCATGGCTTAAGTGAAGAATTTATTCTCAGATTCTTTAAAGCCATTCATCAAGAATCTATAAATAATCAAAAAAAAATATTAAAAAAATAATTTAAAAAATGTTATCAGATAAAATTAATTCATTACCGATTTCACAAACTGTTGCAATGACTGCAAAAGCTCATGATTTAAAAAATCAAGGTTTAGATGTTATAACCTTAAGTGCAGGCGAGCCTGATTTTAATGTACCGGATTACATTAAAGATGCTGCAATTGATGCAATAAATGAAAATTACCATAAATACTCTCCAGTTGATGGATTTCTTGATTTAAAAAAAGCAATTTGTAAAAAGTTTAAAAGAGATAATAATCTTGATTATAATACTGATCAAATTGTTGTTTCTACAGGAGCAAAACAATCTATAGCAAATGTTTGTATGTCTTTAATAAATAAAGGTGATGAGGTTGTAATTCCAACTCCTTATTGGGTTAGCTATAGTGCTATGGTATCTCTGGCAGATGGAATTCCAGTGTTTGTTAATCCAGATGAAAATGGAAATTTTAAAGTAACTGCTAAACAGATTGAATCTGCAATTACAGATAAAACAAAGATGATAATGCTTAATTCACCAAATAATCCAAGTGGTTCTGTTTTTAGTGAACAAGAGTATCTTGAATTTTCAAAAGTTTTATTAAAGTATCCTAAAATTATTATTGTTTCAGATGAAATTTATGAGCATATTAATTATGGTTCAAAAAGTGTAAGTTTTGCAAGCTTACCTGGCATGTATGAAAGAACTGTTACAGTAAATGGAATATCTAAAGCATTTGCAATGACAGGCTGGAGAATAGGTTATCTAGCAGCTCCAAAAGTATTAGCTAAAGCATGTAACAAAATGCAAGGTCAAATTACAAGTGGAGCTAATTGTATTGCTCAAAGGGCTACAATTAAAGCATTAGAAGAATCACCAGAAAAAATAAAATATATGGTTGATGAATTCAAAATTAGAAGAGATTTGATAATTAATCTTGTTAATCAGATTAATGGTTTTGAAGTTAAGCAACCTCCAGATGGAGCTTTCTATATTTTTCCTGAAGTCTCAGATTTATTTGGCAAAACATTTAAAGGTCAAACTGTAAATGATGCAAATGATTTATCAATGCTTATCTTGGAAAAGGCTCATGTAGCTACTGTTCCCGGCGATGCATTTGGTTATCCAGATTGTATAAGAATATCATATTCAACATCACGAGAACAAATTGAGGAAGCGATTAGGAGGATTAAAGATCTTTTATCTTGATTGAGTTAAAGAAATATTTTCCAAATTTATCACAAGATCAATTAGAAAAATTTATGAGGCTAGTTCCAATATATAAAGATTGGAATTCAAAAGTTAATTTAATATCTAGGAGAGATATTGAGAACTTATTTACAAATCATATTCTTCATTCTCTTTCTATTGTAAAGATTATAGAGTTTGAATCTTCAACTAGTGTTTTAGATGTTGGAACGGGTGGAGGTTTTCCAGGAATTCCCTTAGCTATATTTTTCCCAAATGTAAAATTTACATTGTTAGACAGTATTGGTAAAAAAATTAAAGTTGTAGAATCTGTATCTAAAGATCTATCCCTCTCTAATGTGACTGCAATAAATGATAGGGTAGAAAATCACTTTGACACTTATGACTTTATATTATCAAGGGCAGTAGCAAAAATGGATAAGTTTTACTCTTTAGTAAATAAAAATTTTAATTCTAAATCTATCAATGAAATTCCAAATGGAATAATTTCTCTAAAAGGAGGAGATCTAAAAGATGAATTAAAAGATTTCAAAGAAAAAAAGATTTTTGATATTTCAGAATTTTTTACTGACGATTTTTTTAAAACTAAAAGGGTGGTATATGTCCCTAATCTAGATAATTAATGAACTTATTTAATCGTTTTTTTTTAGTTGTAATAATAATCTTTTTTTTAGGATGCAAAAACAATTCATATAATTCAATTGAAACTTCAAATATTCAAAAGAATAAAAAAACTAATGTTACGGATCAGATTATTGAATTAAAGGAAGAGGTTAAAGAAAATATAACTTTAACAGATGAAAATGTAATTGATTTTCTTTTTGAGTTTGAAAAAAACAATAAAGAAAATCATGTAAGAATTTACACACCATTTGGCGAAATTGAGATTTTACTTTATAATAACACACCTTATCACAGATCAAATTTTATATATCTGACAAAAAAGAAATATTTTGAAGGAACTCAATTTTACAGAGTAATCAATGATTTTGTAATACAAGCAGGAAATAGTGATAACATTAAAGTTTCAAAAAAAAGAAGAGATATTGGAAAGTACCTTTTACCTAATGATTTTAATAAAGGTCATACTCATAAAAGAGGAATGGTGAGTATGCCAAGTAGTTCAGTAGATAATCCATATAAAATGGCATCACCATTTGAATTTTTTATAGTACAAAAAAAAGATGGTGCTCATCATTTAAATGGAAGCTACACAATTTTTGGAGAAGTAATAGATGGAATGGAAACAGTAGATATAATAGCTAATTTACCAACCGATAATAGAGATTGGCCATTAAATAATGTCTATATAAATAAAGTTGAAATTGTAAATGATAATTAATTCTTTAGCCCATAAATGGGTATCTAAAATCTTTAGCCGGGATAAAAGTTTCTTTAATTAACCTTGGAGATGTCCATCTCAAAAGATTAAGGTAAGACCCTGCCTTATCATTTGTTCCAGATCCTCTAGCCCCTCCAAAAGGTTGTTGACCAACAACTGCTCCAGTACATTTATCATTTATATAAAAATTTCCTGCACAATTTTGAAGTTTATCTACAGCATCACTCAGTATGTATCTGTCTTCACAGAAAACTGCACCAGTTAATGCATACTCAGAAGTTTCATCAACAATTTTTAGAGTTTCTTCCCATTTAGCATCATCATATTCATAAATTGTAACTACGGGTCCAAATAATTCAGTTTCCATTGAATAATATTTTGGATTTGAAGTCTTGATCACAGTTGGTTCAATAAAATACCCCTCAGATTTATCATATCCTCCACCGATTATAACTTCTGCATCTTTATCAACTTTAGCTTTTTCTATTGCACTAACAAGTTTATCAAATGAATTTTCGTGAATAACAGCTGTCATGAAATTTTTAAAATCTTCAGGACTACCCATTTTTATTTTTTTCACCTCTGACTTTAATTTTTCAAAAAAATCTTTTGAGATTGATTTAGGTATATAAACTCTTGAAGCAGCAGAACACTTTTGACCCTGAAATTCAAATGCTCCTCTAATAACTGCAGTAGATAATTCATCAGTATCTGCAGAGTTGTGAGCTACTATAAAGTCTTTTCCTCCTGTTTCACCTACAATTCTAGGATAAGAATTATAGTTTTCAATATTAGTTCCAATTTTTTTCCATAGTCCTTTAAAAACTGATGTAGATCCGGTAAAATGAATTCCTGCAAAGTGCTTAGAATCTAAAACAGTATTAGTAATCATTTCAGGGTCACCATAAACTGCATTAATAACTCCATCTGGAAGACCAGCTTCTTTAAATACATCAATTACAATTTTAGCAGAAAAAATTTGATGATCACTAGGTTTCCATACTACTGTATTACCCATCATAGCTGCACTACCTGGAAGATTTCCAGAAATTGCAGTAAAATTAAATGGTGTAATAGCATACACAAAGCCCTCTAGAGGTCTATAACCAAGTCTATTCCAAACCCCTGGATCTGATTTTGGTTGTTGACTATAGATATGTTGCATGCTGTAAACATTAAACTTTAAAAAATCAACCAATTCACAGGCTGCATCAATTTCAGCTTGGAAAATAGTTTTAGATTGAGCTAACATTGTAGCGGCATTAATTCTATCTCTGTAAGGACCTGCTACAAGTTCTGCTGCCTTTAAAAAAATGGCTGCTCTTTCTTCCCACTTCATGTTTGCCCATTTATCTTTTGCATCCAAAGCAGATTTTATTGCTAGTTCAACATGTTTTTTTTCAGCTAGATAATATTTACCAAGAATATGTTTATGATCATGAGGAGGAGACATATTTGAGGTTTGAGAACTCTCAATAAATTTACCACCAATCCACATTTTAACATCTGTTTTAGAATCTTTAAGTCTTTTATAAGTAGCAAGAACTGATTCTTTTTCCGGACTGCCTGGCTTATATTCCTTTATAGGTTCATTTACTGGATTTGGAACATTTACAATAGAGTTATTCATAACATAAATTTTGGTTATCAAATTTAAATTAAATTGATAATAATTTTAATAAAAATACTTTTTTTTCTTAAAGTGTTTGTAGTAAATTTGCAGTCACAAATTACTAATATTTCATGTCTAAAGACATAAGCATTAAAAACGGTGCTAATTTAAATTTAAAAGGGCTAGCTTCAAAAGAACTTGAAGTTGCAAAAAAAAGCTTAACCTACGCTCTAAACCCTGACGACTTCTTTTCTCTTGTCCCACGAATGCTAGTTAAAGAAGGTGACAAAGTTTCCAAAGGTCAGCCAATTTTCCACGATAAAAATGATGAATCAATCAAAATTGTTTCTCCAGTTAGTGGAAAAGTTAAAGAAATTAGAAGAGGTGCTAAGAGAAAAATATTATATGTCATAATTAAGGCTGAAGGTGATGATGTTATAAAATTTGATATTCCAGAACTACAAAAAATTACAAAAGAACAAATAACCAAACTTCTTAGTGATTCAGGATCTCTAGCTTATATAAAACAAAGACCGTATAATATAATTGCAAGGTCTAACAAGTTACCTAAGTCAATTTTTGTATCAACTCATTCTACTGCTCCATATGATGTTGATTATGATTTTTTAATGAGTAATAGATTGGATGATTTACAAACTGGTATCAATATTATGAGTGCTATAATTGACAAACCAATCAATTTTTCAATCACACATAAAAAAGATAGTAGTTTTAAAGATCTAAATAATGTAGAAATCTTCAATATCAAAGGGGTTCATCCTTCTGGAAATGAAAGCTTTCAAATAAATAAAATTGACCCTCTTAATTTTGGTGAAACTATTTGGGTAATTAAACCTGAAGATCTCTCAAATATTGGAGCTTTTTTTAGAACTGGTATTTTTTCTTCATCTAGAACTGTTGCAATATCAGGGGACTCATTAAAATCACCAAAATATTACAGCACTATTATTGGAGCTTCAATTTCATCATTAATTAATGGTGATGAAATAAATGATATTAATAACTATAGATTTATAAATGGTGATCCTTTGAGTGGATCAAAGGTTGATTATTCTGAATTCTTAGGATATTACAATAACTCTTTAAGTGTAATTGAAGAAGGAAATAATTATAGAATGCTTGGATGGCTCCCTTTTGTGTATAACTCTATTCCTAGTTTTTCAAAAACTTCATTTTCATGGTTGTTAGGTGGCGCAAAAAAAGTTAATACAAATCTTAATGGTGAAGAGAGAGCTATAGTTGTCACAGGGGAAATGGAAAAATATTTCCCAATGGATATATTCCCAATGCAATTGATAAAAGCATGTATGAGAGGTGATATTGAAAAAATGGAATCTTTGGGTATTTATGAAGTTGTCCCAGAAGATTTCGGATTAGTTGATTTTTCTTGTACATCAAAAATTGAAGCACAAGAAATAATTAAAAATGGAATAGAAATAATGTTAAAAGAAGTAGGATAATGAAATTTATTAGAAAACAGGTAGATGTATTAAAAAAACCATTCCTTAAAGGAGGGAAACTAGAAATGCTTTATCCCGCTTTTAATGCATTTGAAACTATGCTTTTTGTTCCTGATCATACTACTTCAAAAGGATCTCATATTCGTGATGGAGTTGATTTAAAAAGAACAATGATAACAGTTATAATTGCTCTTTTACCAGCATTATTTTATGGAATATATAATACAGGTTATCAATACTTTATTCAAACTGGTCTTGATTTTACATTTTTAGATGCTTTTCTTCATGGGGCTTACAAGATCCTTCCAATGATTGCAGTTTCATATGCAGTAGGTTTAGCAATTGAGTTTGCATTTGCAGTTTATAGAAATCATCCAGTTAATGAAGGATACCTTGTAACAGGTCTTCTTATTCCAATGATAATGCCAATAGATATGCCATTATGGATGTTGGCAATCTCTGTAGTTTTTGCTGTATTAATTGCCAAAGAAGCTTTTGGTGGTACAGGAATGAATATCCTTAATCCAGCCCTAACGGCTAGAGCTTTTGCTTTTTTTGCATATCCTACATTTATGTCGGGTGATAAAGTATGGGTTTCAGAAGCAAGTAATGTAGATGCAATATCTGGTGAAACTATACTGGGAACTCTTGCCGCTAATGTAGATGTTACATATTCATCTTTTAATATGTTCATGGGAGCAATTCCAGGATCTGTTGCAGAAACTTCAGTGTTTTTTGTTCTAATTGGAGCCTTAATCTTAATCCTAACTGGAGTAGGTAGCTGGAGAATAATTCTAAGTGGAATTCTTGGTGCTTCATTAGTAGGAATTTTATTTAATTTATGGGGTGCTAATTCTTTAATGAGTTTTGATTGGTATAATCATCTTTTAGTAGGTGGTTTTGCATTTGGAATTGTCTTTATGGCTACTGATCCTGTCTCAGCTGCCCAGACAACAAAAGGCAAATGGATATATGGATTTTTAGTTGGAGTTTTCTGTATCTTAATTAGAGTATTTAACCCTGCATATCCTGAGGGAGTAATGTTAGCAATACTATTGATGAATGTATTCGCTCCATTAATTGATCATTATGTGATTGAGTCAAATGTTTCTAAGAGAAGAAAAAGATGGGAAAATATTAAATTAAAAACTGCATAATGAATAGAGATTCAAATAAACACACTTATATTTTTGCAGTATTGATGGTACTTTCAGTTGCCTTTGTTTTATCATTCACATCAGAATCCTTAAAAGATTTACAAAATGCAAATGTTAAGAAAGAGAAAATGCAAAATATACTTTCTTCAGTTGGAATTAATGTTAGTAGAGATGAATCAGAGGATTTATATATGGATTATATTTCTGAAGAGCTTTCTTTAAAGTCAGATGGAACAATTGATGATGATATTGAAGCTTTTGATATAAATCTAGCTTTAGAAGTAAAAAAAGATTCTGATACTCAAAGATTTCCTTTATACATTGCGAATGTTGAAAATGAAAAATTTTATGTTATTCCTTTAAGAGGCGCTGGATTATGGGCAGAAATTTGGGGCTATATAGCGCTTAAGGAAGATATAAATACTATCAAAGGCGTATCTTTTGATCATAAGTCAGAAACTGCAGGATTAGGAGCTGAGATAACAGAAGATTGGTTTATTGATAGTTTTACTGATGAAAAAATAAATGATTCTCAAGGAAATTTTGTTGGGGTTTATTTAACTAAGTCTAATAATGATCCAAGAAATGAGGATAAGATGGATAATGAAGTTGATGCGATTTCTGGTGCTACTATTACAGGTGATGGTGTGTCAGATATGATTATAGAGAGAGTTCAAAACTATCTTCCATATTTTAATAATATTAGTAATGAGTAAAGATATAGAGCCATTGTTTTCGAAAAAAAATAGAGCATTATTAACTGATCCTCTTGATGATGATAATCCAATTACAGTTCAAGTATTGGGAATATGTTCTGCACTTGCTATTACAGTTAAACTAGAGCCTGCAGTTGTAATGACAGTTTCAGTAATATTTGTTATGGCAGCAGGTAATGTTATTGTTTCTATTTTGAGAAATGTTATTCCAACGAGAATTAGAATTATTGTTCAATTATTAGTAGTTGCAACTCTCGTTGCCCTTGTTGACCAATTTCTAAAGGCATATGCATATGATGTAAGCAAGCAATTGGCAATATTTATTGGATTAATTATTACCAACTGTATAATAATGGGGAGATTTGAAGCATTTGCTCTTGGTAATGGTGTTTGGAAATCTTTTCTAGATGGTGTTGGTAATGCTGCTGGTTATGGTTGGATTCTAATTGTTGTTGCTTTTATAAGAGAATTGTTTGGAGCTGGTGAGCTATGGGGAATCCCAGTTATTCCTCAATTTATTTATGACTTAGGATATCAAGATAATGGTTTAATGCTTCTTTCACCCATGGCACTGATTGTTGTTGGACTTTATATCTGGATTCAAAGATATTATAATAGAAAACTAATTGAAAAAGATTAAATGGAAGACTTAGCTAACTTATTTATTAAAAGTATTTTTATAGAGAATATGGTTTTTGCCTATTTTCTGGGTATGTGTTCATATTTAGCAGTATCTAAGACGGTCAAAACTGCTGTTGGTCTTGGCTATGCTGTAATTTTTGTTTTAACAATTACAGTTCCAATAAATTACTTAATTAACTCTTATTTGCTTGCTCCTGGAGCACTTACTTGGATTGGCCCCCAATTTGCTAATGTTGATCTATCATTTTTAACTTTTATAATGTTTATTGCTGTAATTGCTTCAATGGTTCAATTAGTTGAAATGATTGTTGAAAAAGTTTCTCCAAGTTTATATGGATCACTTGGTATATTTCTTCCGCTTATAGCTGTCAATTGTGCAATTCTAGGAGGATCATTATTTATGCAACAAAAAGATTTTATTAATACTCTAGAATCTGCAGTTTATGGTTTTGGATCAGGAATTGGATGGTTTCTTGCAATAGTTGCAATAGCTGCGATAAGAGAGAAAATAACCTATTCTAATATTCCAGATCCTTTAAGAGGACTTGGAATAACTTTTATTATAACTGGGCTAATGGCTTTAGGTTTTATGAGTTTTATGGGAATTAAATTATAAGAAATGGATATTAATGTAATTATTGCTAGTACTGTAGGTCTTTTTGTCATAACACTTTTATTAGTGACAATGCTCCTTTTTGCAAAAGCAAAACTATTGCCTTCAGGTCCAGTAAAACTAATTATAAATGGTGAAAAAAATGTTGAAGTAAATTCAGGTGATACTCTTTTAACTACTCTTGGAAATAATAAAATATTTTTACCATCTGCATGTGGAGGTGGTGGTACATGTGTTCAATGTAAATGTCAAGTTGTTGAAGGAGGAGGTGAAATACTCCCTACTGAGGAACCTCATTTCACAAGAAAAGAAATTTCAGAAGGTTGGAGGCTAGGTTGTCAAGTAAAAGTTAAGCAAGACATGAAAATTGAAGTTCCTGAAGAGGTTTTTGGTATTAAAAAATGGGAAGCCAAAGTAAAAAGTAATTATAATGTAGCATCATTCATAAAAGAGTTTGTTATCGAAATTCCTGAAGAAATGGATTATAAAGCAGGTGGATATATTCAAATTGAGATTCCAGAGTGTGATATTAATTATAATGAAATGGATATAACATCTCATCCTGATGAACACCCAGAAAATCCTCAAAAATTCAAGTTGGAGTGGGATAAGTTTAATCTTTGGCCCCTAAATATGAAAAATAATGAAACTGTTGAGAGAGCATACTCTATGGCTTCATATCCTGCTGAAGGAAAACAAATTATGTTAAATGTTAGAATTGCAACTCCACCATGGGATGGTAAAAAAAATAATTGGATGACAGTTAATCCTGGTATAGCATCCTCTTATATTTTTTCAAAAAAACCTGGGGACACTGTTACAATTTCTGGCCCTTATGGTGAGTTTTTTATTAATGATTCTGATGCAGAAATGTTATATGTAGGAGGAGGTGCAGGAATGGCTCCAATGAGATCTCACCTTTACGAGTTATTTAGAACTATTGAAACTGGAAGAAAAGTTACTTTTTGGTATGGAGGTAGATCAAAGAGGGAGCTATTCTATGTCGATCATTTTAGAGCTTTGGAAAAAGATTATCCAAATTTCAAGTTTTATATTGCTTTATCCGAACCCTTAGAAGAGGATAATTGGAAAGTAAAAGACTCTCTTGATTCAGAAGGAGATGGTTTTACAGGATTTATTCATCAAGTAGTTATTGATAACTATCTTTCAAAACATGAGTCACCAGAGGACATAGAAGTTTATTTTTGTGGTCCTCCATTGATGAATGTTGCTGTTGCAAAAATGGCTGAAGACTTTGGTGTGCCCCCAGAGAACGTTAGATTTGATGACTTCGGAGGGTAATGTTATCTTTTAATCAATTAATTTTTTTTTCTACATTATTCTTTATTTCAAGTTGTAATAATGCAAATGAATATAAGCGTATTCGTGGCAGTGCTCTTGGAACTTCATACTCTATAATCGTTGATACTAAAGTAAAAGAACACTTACTTAAAGAAAAAATTGATTCCATATTCGAGGTTGTAAATAATTCTATGTCTACATACATAGATTCTTCAATAATTTCAAAAGTTAATTTATCTGATCAGCCTGTTGTTGTAGATCATCATTTCATAAAAGTTTTTAATAAGTCAAAAGAAATTTGGTCTTTAACAGAAGGTTCTTTTGATCCTACAGCTGGTTCTTATGTTAATTTATATGGATTGGGCCCAAATACTATATATGAAAAGGTAGATGAATCTAAAATTGATAGTGTCAAAAAAATTGTTGGATTTGATAAAGTTTTTCTAACGAATAAAAATGAAATAATCAAGAATAATAAAAATATTTTTATTGATTTCAATGCAATAGCTAAAGGCTATTCTGTTGATTTAATAAAGGAACTATTTGAAGAAAATTCACTTGAAAATTTTCTAATTGAAGTAGGAGGTGAGTTGACCTCAAGAGGATATGCGCAGAATAATAGAAGATGGAAAGTTGCAATTCAAAATCCAATTGAAATTAACAGTCTCCATAATGAGATTTTTTTAACTGATAAGTCATTAGCAACTTCTGGAAACTACAGAAAATTTAGAATTGACCCAATAACTGGAGAAAGATACGTCCATATAATTAACCCTTTAACTGGTTCACCTTTATCTAATAATATTCTAAGCGCTTCAGTTATTTCAGATAGCTGCATTGAAGCTGACGCATGGGCAACTTCTTTAATGGTAATGAATCCAATTAATGCTTTAGATATAATCAATAAAATTGATGGTATAGAAATACTATTATTGACCTCAAAAAATGACGAAATTTTTGAAATAAAGTCTAATGGTTGGGACTTAGTTACTCAATGATTTTTTTGCAATTGGAATTAAATCATTTTTCAATAGACCATACTTAATAATAAACTCTTCATCAAAATTGTCTGTGTAGTTTATCATATCAACTTCAAATCCAACTTCTTCAACACGATCTTTAAAATCAATACCATATTCTCTAACATGGTCATATTGACCAAAATATTTTTCTCTATCAAATTGAGATGTTATATTGGAATCCTCAAATGTTTTTTCTCTATTTACATTAATTGGAACTTGCAGTATAGCTATTCCACTGTTTTTTAAAACCCTATAAATTTCTTTCAATGCTTGTACATCATCTTCTATATGTTCAAGAACATGATTACATATTACAAGGTCAAAAGAGTTATCTATAAAGTCCATTGATTTTAAATCTCCTTTTATATCTGCTATTGGTGAATCAATATCAAATGTTAAATAATCCCAGTGATTAAACTTTTTAAATTTTTTATAAAATATTTGTTCTGGTGCAACATGAAGTACTTTTAAATTTGATTTTAAAATATTTGTTTCATTATTAAGATAAAGCCACAAGAGTCTATGCCTTTCTAGAGAAAGAGTTCCAGGACATAAAGCATTTTTTCTAATAGATTTATAACCATAGGATAAAAATTTTGAGTAAGTACTTTTATCTATTGGATCAATAAACTTATTTCCTTTAAACAATATTCTTAGTAAAGGTGTTAAGTAAAAACTATATTTAATTAATAATTTTCTAGGCAGAAACTTCAATATGTATTTCATTAATTAAAGAAGTTTTTAAACCTATTTTCTTCATCTGAATCTACACCTAAAGCTTCGTATACATAATCAAAAGTTGAAAGAATTTCAGGCTTTCCATCAATTAACGCAATATTATGTTCAAAATGTGCACTAGGTAGACCATCCAGAGTAACAATCGTCCAACCATCTTTGTCGAGATTAATTTTTTGTGTTCCTAGATTTATCATAGGCTCAATAGCAAGAACTAAACCATTTTTAATAATCTTTCCTACACCTTTTTTGCCATAATTTGGAACTTCTGGTTCTTCATGTAAATTTTCACCTAGTCCATGTCCAACAAGTTCTCTTACTATACCATAACCATGTAATTTAATATAGCTTTCAATAGCATTTCCTATGTCACCAATTCTATTATTTTCAATCATAGCATCCATTCCTACATAAAGAGAATTTTTTGTCGCATCTAGTAGCTTATCAATTTCGCTACTAACCTCACCTACTTTAAATGTGTAGGCATGATCTCCATAATATCCTTCATTTATTACTCCACAGTCAATAGAAATTATATCTCCTTCAATTAAAGGTTTATTACATGGTATTCCATGTACAACTTGATTATTAACACTTACACATAATGTGTTTGGAAAATCATTATACCCTTTAAATCCTGGTATTGCATTATTATCTAAGATAAATTCTTCTGCAATTTTATCAAGAAACAAGGAAGTTATACCAGGTTTAATCTCTTTAGCCATCAGGCCAAGAGTTTTAGAGACTAGTTGTGCACTTTCTCGAATTTTTTTTATTTCTTCTATTTCTTTTAATATCATTCGGAGTAGTAAACATGTTTATAATCTTCATTATTAATTATATTGAGAATATCTTTTTCTAAATTCTCAAATGGAAATTCAACTATTCTATTTTTTTCGCCAGATTCATTCAGAAAAATAAAAGTAGGTGTGTTAGTAATATTTTTTCCATTCTCATACCCACCAGATGATTTTTTTTCAGAATTTAATAGAACTATTTTTAAATTATCCTCAGAAAAATTTAGTTCGTCTAAAATTTTTATTAATCTTGGTACTTCTCTTTCACTATCATGACATCTAGTGTTCATATAGATTTCTATTTGATATTCATAAATATTAGAAAAATCATTATTAAGGGTGTTATTATCTAAATTGTAAGAATCATAATTATTTTCGAACCATTGTGTGTTTTTAGAATTAAATAGATAATCAATTGAAATAATACCCTCATTTGAAGAGTATTTCTCATTTGAAGAACAACCTAAAAATAATAATATTGTAAATAATACGAATTTTTTCATAATAAAAGAGTTTTACCGTTCATTTCCTTTGGCTTTTTAATCCCTATAATATCTAGGATAGTTGGAGCTATATCTGCTAAAATCCCATTTTCTATTTCTTTAGAATCTGAGTTTACAATTATTATTGGAACTGGATTTACAGTATGTGAAGTATTTTGAGAACCATCACTATTTTCCATTTTTTCACAATTACCATGATCTGCTATAATTATAGATGTATAATTAAACTTATTGGCTGTATTAACTATTTCTCCTAAGTAATTATCTACTGATTCGCAAGCTTTTATGGTGGCTTTAAAATCACCTGTATGACCAACCATATCAGGATTAGCAAAATTTAAGCATATGAATCCAAATTTATCTTTCTTAATCTCATTTATTACATTTTCAGACACATCTCCAGCGCTCATTTCAGGTTTTAAGTCATATGTTGCAACTTTGGGAGACGGACATAGGATTCTTTCTTCTTTTTTAAAAGGTTTTTCATATCCGCCATTAAAAAAGAATGTTACGTGAGGATATTTTTCTGTTTCTGCAATTCTTAGTTGAGAAATATTGTTATTTGATATTACTTCACCAAGAGTATTTTTTAGTTTTTTATTTTTAAAAATCGGTTTTGCCACTTTAAAACTTTCATCGTAGTTTGTTAGAGTGTAAAAATTAGAAATCAACGATTTCATTCCTAATTGAGTTTTGTCTTCCTCACACAAAACAGTAGTCAATTGTCTTCCTCTATCTGATCTATAATTAAAAAAAATGACCGTATCATTCTTTTTTAATTGATGTAATGGATTTCCATTATTATCAGTTTTAATAATAGGTTCTATAAATTCATCAGTTATATTTTTACTATATGACTCCTTAATTTCTTTTGTAAAGTTTAAAGTCTTTTTACCATTTCCATTACAGATTAAATCGTAAGCTTTATAAATTCGTTCCCATCTATTATCTCTATCCATAGAGAAATATCGACCAATTACAGTTGATAGTTTTCCGCCATTTTCTTTACAAAAACTCTCTAATGTTTCAATATAATTAATACCAGATTTTGGATCTACATCCCTTCCATCTGTAAACGCATGAATGAATATCTTGTCTTTTACATCTGAAAGAGAAACTATAATTTCTTTAAGGTGATCTATATGCGAATGAACTCCTCCATCTGAAACAAGTCCAATCAAATGAATATTTGATGAATTTTTTTTTGAATATGAAATTATATCTTGAAATTGTTCTTTAGTATGAAACTTCCCTTTTTCAATAGATTCATTAATCTTTAAAAGATCTTGTAAAACTATTCTTCCAGAACCAATGTTCATATGACCAACTTCACTATTACCCATTTGACCTATTGGAAGACCTACTTTTTCTCCATGAGTTATTAAATAGTTACTAGGATTGTTTTTTAATAGATCATTAAAGTTAGGTGTCTTTGCTTTATCAGGAGCAGAGACATCTTTATTCTTGGCAATACCCCATCCATCAAGAATTAACAGTAAAACTTTCTTATTCAATTTTTTTATTTAAAGATACAAATATCATCAAGTAGATTTGTTAATATGATTAGGAAAAAATATATTGTTGATTAATTATGATTCAAGGAACTGTATATAAATCAACTGGAAGCTGGTATCTGGTTAAAAGTCAAGATAAATTTTTTGAGTGTAGGATAAAAGGAAAGATTAGACTTAAAGATATTTCTACAACAAATCCAATAGCTGTTGGTGATCTTGTAATATTTGATCTTGAAAATGATGGGAAAGGTATTATTTCAGACATACTACCAAGAACAAATTATATAATTAGAAAATCAGTTAATTTATCTAAACAACGCCATATAATCGCATCTAATATTGATATTTCAGTTTTAGTTGTTACACTTAATAATCCTAATACTTCTTCTAACTTCATTGATAGATTTCTAGTAAGTTGTCAAGCTTATGATATTCCAGTTATAATTGCATTTAACAAAATTGATTCTTACTCAGAAGTTGATAGATTTGAATTAGAGAAAATGATTAAAACTTATAAGAAAATAGGATACGATTGTGAATTAATTTCTGCTAAATATGGAAATGGAATAGATAAACTTATAGAGTTAATGAAAGGCAAGACTTGTATTATTTCAGGACATAGTGGAGTTGGAAAATCTACTCTTATAAACTCTATTTCTCCTAAACTAAGACTTAAAACAAAAGAAATATCCTCATCTCATAATCAAGGAAAACATACAACAACTTATGCTGAAATGTTTGATTTAGATGCAAATATTAGAGTTATTGATACACCTGGAATTAGAGGCTTTGGATTAGTAGATATATCAAAGTATGAGTTGGGTGATTTTTTCCCAGAATTTCTATTGGCTAAACAAAAATGTAAGTTTAATAATTGTCTTCATCTTGATGAACCTGATTGTAATGTTAAAAAGAAAATTGAAGATGGTGATATATTTGAGAGTAGATATCTTACATATTTAGATATGTTGAAAGATCAAAATATTTATAGAAAACCAGATGAAAGTAGTAATACAGAGAGTTAAAAGTTCTAGTGTTCAAATAGATCAAAAAATAAAAAGTGAAATTGAGATGGGGCTTTTAGTTTTTATTGGTATTTGTGATGATGATACAAAAAGTGATGCGGAATGGTTAGTAAATAAAATACTTAATCTTAGAATATTTAATGATAAACAGGGTGTTATGAATGAATCATTAATTGATGTTAATGGTGAAATTTTAATTATATCTCAATTTACTTTAATGGCATTAACAAAAAAAGGAAATAGGCCATCCTACATCAGATCAGCTCCACATAAAATTGCAATACCTTTATATGAACATTTTGTTGAGTTGTTTAAAGCCCGAATTAATGATAATGTTAAAACAGGAGTTTTTGGAGCTGATATGGAAATTAAATTAGTTAATGACGGTCCAGTTACAATTTTAATTGATACAAAAAATAAAGAATAAACTAAAGAATTAAAACTTCTTCTTCAAGTTCTATTTCAAAGTTACCGTAAACTGTTCCTTTAATTTCGTTAGCAAAATGAAGTATATCTTTACCTTTTGCATTTCCATGATTAATTATAACTAGAGGTTGATTAGAGTATACACCTACATCTTTAACTTTTTTGTTTTTAAAATTAGATTGATCTATTAGCCATGCAGCAGAAATCTTATAATTGTTGTTATCAATTTTAAAGAATGGAATGTCTGGAAACCTATTTAGAAGAGATTCATGTTTTGAAATGTTTACAATAGGGTTTTTAAAAAAGCTCCCACAGTTTCCATAAGATTTTGGGTCAGGAAGTTTTGATTTTCTGATTCTTATTACTTGATCTGAAATTTTTTTTATTGTTAGTTCTTTACCTAAGAGCTTTTCTTTTAAACCTTTATATTCTATGTTAAAATTATGTTTTGACTTTGTTAAAATAAGTTTAACTGAAGTAATTATTGTTTTATTTTTATACGTGGATTTGAATATTGAACTTCTATAATTAAATTCACATTCTTCTTTTGTTAATTCAAATTCATTTAGTGAATCTATCATTATTCCTTTACAGCTATGAAAAACATTTTTTAGCTCAACACCATATGCTCCAATATTTTGAATTGGTGCTGCACCAACATTGCCAGGAATTAATGATAAATTTTCTACTCCCCCGAAATTATTTTCTACTGCCCATAATACAAAATCGTTCCAACTTTCACCTGAAGAAACTTCTACTAAGACATTGTTTTCATCCGCATCAATCAATTCTATTCCTTTATTCTTTAAACTAATTATTATTCCCTCATATGATTTAGTAAAAAGTATATTACTTCCTCCACCTAAAACGAGCATTTTATCTTTTTGATTTTCTTTTGATAAAAAAGTGGAAAGATCACGTACTTTATCAATTTCAACCAAAACCTTAGCCTTTTCATCTACATTAAATGTATTGAATTTTTTTAATGAACCATTTCTGACAACTTCCATGAATTAGCTAGTAAATTCTTTAAGACCTAAGTTAATTATATTAATTGCACGTTTAAGTTTATCTGAATTAAGAACAAATGCTATTCTGATTTCATCATGACCATTATCTTCAGAGCTATAAAAGCCGGAAGCTGGAGACACCATCACACTTTCATTATTTACTGAAAAATCAGTAAGTAAAAACTTTGCAAACTCTTCAGAATCTTTAACAGGCAGTTTAATAATTGAATAAAATGCCCCCATTGGATCTGAATATTTAATGTCTTGTAATTTTGACAATTCAGTTATTAAAACTTTTCTTCGGTTAGAATATTCTGTAATTACATTTTTAATATAATTTTTATCCGAATTTAATGCTTCATTTGCTGCAATAAGAGCTAATGTAGGAGGAGAAAGCCTGGTTAGAGCAAACTTTAGACACGTTTCAATAAATTCAGAGTTTTTAGATACAATAAAACCTATTCTTGCTCCACATAGACTATATCTTTTTGAGATTGAGTCAATTAATATTGCATGGTCATAAAATCTTTCATCTTCAAGAATTGAGAAGTGTTTTAAATTAGTATAAATGAACTCTCGATAAACTTCATCAACAACAATAAATAGATCATGTTTTTTTGCAAGCTTTGCAATTTTAATTATTTCCTCTTTTGAATAAACATATCCAGTAGGATTACAAGGATTACAAATAATTATTGCTTTTGTTTTTATGTTTATTTTATTTTCAAATGATTCAATTGAAGGAAGAGAAAAATTATCTTCAATTTTAGATGTAATTGGTATAACTTTCACATCTGAAGCTTGAGCAAATCCATTATAGTTTGCATAGAAAGGCTCAGGTATTATTACTTCATCTCCCGGATCACATATAGAGTTCATTGTAAAGGATAAAGCTTCACTTGCTCCAACGGTAGTTATTATATCTTCCGGTTTAATATAAATATTATGATCAGAGTAATAACTACAGAGATTATTTCTAAAGTCATAAGAACCTTGAGAATATTCATATTTTAATAAATCTAAGTCAATATTTCTTATTGCATCAAGAGATTCAACAGGAGATTTAATATCCGGTTGACCTATATTTAGATGAAGTATATCAATACCCTTTTTTTTAGCCTGATCTGCAAATGGTACTAACTTTCTAATTGGAGAAGGGGGGATATTATTTCCCTTTTTTGAAATTGTTGGCATTTATTTATCTTAATATTGCAAATATACTTCAAGGTATGTTATTTTTGTTTTAGATTAAAATATTTATGAAGTGATGCAGCTACCCCCAAAATATAACCATATAGAGACAGAAAAAAAATGGTATTCTTTTTGGATGGAAAATAATCTTTTCAAATCATTGCCAAACGAGAAGGAACCATTTACAATTGTTATTCCTCCTCCTAATGTCACTGGACTACTCCACATGGGGCATATGCTAAATAATACTCTACAAGATATATTAATTAGAAGAGCTAGAATGTTAGGTAAAAATGCTTGTTGGGTTCCTGGAACTGATCATGCATCAATTGCAACTGAAGCGAAAGTAGTTGAAAACCTCAAAAAGAAAGGGATAAATAAGTCTGATATTTCAAGAGATGAATTTCTAAAGCATGCATGGGATTGGACAGAAAAATACGGTGGAGGCATTCTAGAACAATTAAAGAAATTAGGATGTTCATGTGACTGGGATAGAACTAAATTTACCCTTGATGATGATATGTACGAGTCTGTAATAGAGGCTTTTGAAAAACTTCATGATAAAGATTTGATATATAGAGGGTATAGAATGATAAACTGGGATCCTGAGGCTAAGACTACAGTATCAGATGAAGAAGTAAATTATATTGAAGAAGATTCAAGTTTATTTTATTTAAAATATGTGATTGAAGACTCTAATAAAGAGCTTGAGATTGCTACTACTAGACCTGAAACTATTTTTGGAGATACTGCTGTGTGTGTCAATCCAAAAGATGAAAGATATAAAAGTTTTATAGGTAAGTTCGCAGTTGTCCCAATTTGTGGTAGAAAAATTCCAATTATAGCCGATTCATACGTTGATTTAGAGTTTGGTACTGGTTGTTTAAAGGTTACACCAGCTCATGATATTAATGATTATAATCTAGGCATTAAACACAACCTAAATACAATTGATATTTTTGATGAAAATGCAGCGCTTAATATTAATGGTCTTCATTATGAAGGTAAAGACAGATTTGTTGTTAGAAAAGAAATTGAAGTTGAATTAAAAGCTAAAAATCTTTTAGTTAAAAAAGAAAATTATATTCATAATGTTGGAAGATCAGAAAGAACAAATTCTGTAGTTGAACCAAGACTATCAAAGCAGTGGTTTCTTAAAATGGATGATATTACAAAACCTGCTATCGAAAATGTTCTTGAAAATGAAAATATAAAATTCTTTCCAAGTAAATTTAAATCTACTTATAAATACTGGCTTGAAAATATTAAAGATTGGAATATTTCAAGACAGTTATCTTGGGGTCATCAAATACCAGTATTTTATTATGGTCATAACGGTGACTATATAGTTGCAAAAAACAAAAAAGAAGCGCTAATTAAACTTAATACAAAATCTGAAACTATTTATTCTGAAGGTGACTTAAGTCAAGATAATGATGTTCTTGATACATGGTTTTCTTCTTGGTTATGGCCAATTTCAGTGTTTGATGGAATTAGAAATCCTGACAATAAAGAAATCAATTATTATTATCCTACTCAAGATCTAGTCACAGGTCCAGATATCATATTTTTTTGGGTAGCAAGAATGATAATATCTGGTTATGAGTTTAGAGACGAAAAGCCTTTTTCAAATGTTTATTTTACGGGAATAGTTAGGGATAAGCTTAGAAGAAAAATGTCAAAACAACTAGGTAATTCTCCAGATGCAATTAAGCTTATAGAAGAATATGGTGCTGACTCTGTAAGAGTAGGATTAATGTTAAGTTCTGCTGCTGGGAATGATTTATTATTTGATGAATCTTTATGTCAACAAGGTAAAAATTTTACAAATAAATTATGGAATGCTTCAAGACTTGTTAATGGCTGGGAAGTTGATGTAAATAAATCTCAACCTAAAGTAAATGAATTAGGATTAGAATGGTATAATAATAAGTTTAATTATACACTTGAATTAATAAATAAAAATTTTGATAATTATAGAATTTCAGATGTTTTAATGTCTTCTTACAGATTAATTTGGGATGACTTTTGTTCTTGGCTACTAGAGATTATAAAACCAGATTATGGTGAACAAATTGATTTAAAATCAAAAACTGAAATAATTAAATTATTTGAAAAAAACTTAAAAGTTCTTCACCCATTTATGCCATTTTTAACAGAAGAAATTTTTCATAATCTACCAGATATCAATGCTACAAATCCATTGACAACTAGTAGTTGGCCTAAATTAGAAAGCTATAATCAAAATACTGTAGATGACTTTGAAATAACAAAAGAGATAATTTCTCAAATTAGAAATTACAGAAAAGAAAAAAATATTTCTTTTAAAACATCTCTAGATCTTTATTACTTACCAAATAAAAGTACCCTAGAAAATATAGAAATAATTAAAAAAATTGCTTCAATTGGCATACTTAAAGAGTCTACAAAAAATGATTTTGTAATGGTTAATTCTTTTTTGATAAAGAATTTTGAATTCTTCATACCTCTTGAAGAAGGATTTGATAAAGATGCAGAAATTGAAAAGTTAAAAAAAGAACTTGATTACAATAAGAGTTTTTTGAAATCTGTACAAAATAAGTTAAAGAATAAAAATTTTATTAATAATGCCCCTGACTCTATAGTTAATAAAGAAAAACAAAAGATTATTGATGCAGAGCAAAAAATTCAATCTTTAAAGAAGTCAATATTTGATTTAAGCTAATTAAGCTATTACTGAAATTCCTCCTACAACTCTATCTCCGACTTTAACTTTGACCACTGTACTTAATGGAAGAAAAACATCTACTCTAGATCCAAACTTAATGAATCCTGAATCATCTCCTTGTTCGACATAACTGTTTTTTTTAGCATAGTTCACAATTCTTCTAGCAACGGCCCCAGCTATCTGTCTATATAATATTTCACCAAATTTTTTATTTTTAATTACAACAGATGTTCTTTCATTTTTTTCTGATGATTTAGGATGCCATGCTACTAAATAATTACCATGATGATGTTTGTTGTAAATAATATTTCCAGAAACTGGATATCTGTTGACATGAATATCTAATGGTGATAAGAAAATTGAAATTTGAATTCTTTTACTTTTTAATACTTCATTCTCATAAACATTATTTATTGCAACTATTTTTCCATCTGCAGGACTTAGTACTTTTTCAGAATCTAGGATAATATTTCTTTTGGGGTTTCTGAAAAAATATAGGATTATTAGAAATTGAGATAAAACTAGAATTTGAAGAATATTTTTCATCAATTCAGCCTTAGTCAAAATTTCGATTGAAATCACGAGCGAGGTGCTCATTAAAAAGCTAAAAATAATTATCCTAAACCCTTCTTTATGAAACATTATATCAAAGTTATTATCAAAGCTATATATGATACTCCCATAGCACTATCGAGTCTGTCAAAAATCCCACCATGACCTGGTAATATAGCACCACTATCTTTAACTCCTGCATTTCTTTTAATTTTAGATTGATAAATATCACCAAATAATCCAAAAACAGGAACAAATAATCCAAGAATTATTGTTTTCCAAAATGGATAGATTTCTTGAATATAATTAAATGAAATAACACTAAAAATTATTGAGCATAACAACCCCCCAATAAATCCCTCCCATGTTTTATTAGGTGAAGCTTTAATTTTCATTTTTGTTTTGCCAAAATAAGATCCAAAAAAATAAGACATAGTATCACTTATCCAGATTAAAATGAATATTAATAAAATTGGAAATGGATTATAAAACTCATCAAAAGAAAATGGAATTATAGCTAATACTGTCATCGATTGAAATACATAATATTGAGGTAGACGATAAACTAAAGATTGATTTGAATTTTTTATTTGAATTTTTCTCCATAATTCATGAGATTCATAAGCAGCTAATAATGTTAAAAGAATAAAGACTACAAGAAAGCTTTCCGAACTGTAAATTATTGACCCTGCAACAAGTAAAATATATAAAATACCTGTGATCAATCTAGGTAGAAAATTAATCATCACTTAATATTAGATAAATATCTTTGGCACTATTACCATAAGTTAAAAAGTTATCTTCATTAAGCTTATTTTTAACATTAATTGTTGTAATGTTTGATGGAAAATTTGTTTTGTATTTCTTTTTTAATTCTGTCATTCCTTCACTAACATCAGACACGAATTGATTAGATTTAGCTAGAACAATAACTACAGAAGGAAGATCCTCAATTCTATTACTTTTAATCTGCTTGTTACAGATTAAAATTCTTCCTGTATTAGATAGTAAAAATTCACATTCAGTAACTAATGCTTTAACATTATCATTATCTATTTTTCTAATAAGTCTAATATTAAGATTTTTTGAAATGTTTGAATCTAGTGAGCAAACATTATCATTACTCCACTGATTTTCTTCTATGATCTTTTGAAAAACTTCATTAGTAGAGTTTTTTTCATCAATAAATATGAATCTTCCCCCAAAGCTGGTAAAGTTCTTTGCAAAAATTACATCACTTGTATCATCTTTAGAAATAGGAGACTCAATTTCATCTGAATCTTCATTTTTTTTATTCCTAAAAAAGTTCCAAAACCCCAAAATATTTAGTCTTTATTATTGTCTTTTACTTCTTTGGTTACTTCAACTTCTTTGATAAATGGTCTTTCTCCAAGAATATTAACAAGGTCTTCTTTGAAAATGACTTCCTTCTCAAGTAATCTAGATGCTAATGATGAAAGCTTATTTTTATTCTTTTTAAGAATTGAACATGCTCTTTTATACTGCTTTTCAATAATTAAAGAAATTTCTTCATCAATTTTTCTTGCTGTTTCCTCTGAATAAGGTTTTGTAAAATTATAGTCACCTTGTCCGCTAGAATCATAATAAGTAATATTTCCAATTTTATCATTTAGACCATAAACAGAGACAATCGCTCTTGCCTGTTTTGTGACTTTTTCTAAATCACTTAATGCACCAGTTGATATTTTGTTGAACATAATTTTTTCTGCAGCACGTCCACCTAAAGTAGCACACATTTCATCAAGCATCTGTTCTGTTCTTACTATCATTCTTTCTTCAGGAAGATACCAAGCTGCACCTAGAGATTGTCCTCTCGGAACAATTGTAACTTTTACAAGAGGAGCTGCATGTTCAAGTAGCCAACTAACTATTGCATGACCAGCTTCATGAAATGCAATTGTATTTTTTTCTTCCTTACTAATTATTTTATTTTTTTTCTCAAGCCCACCTACAATTCGATCTACGGCATCAAGAAAATCTTGCTTGCCTACAGATTTTTTATTATTTCTTGCTGCTATTAGAGCTGCTTCATTACAAACATTCGCAATATCAGCTCCAGAAAATCCTGGAGTTTGTTTTGCTAGAAACTCAACATCAAGACCTCTAGCCTTTTTTATTGGTTTTAAATGAACTTTAAAAATTTCTCTTCTTTCATTCAAATCTGGTAAGTCAACAAATATTTGTCTATCAAATCTTCCTGCTCTCATCAATGCTTTATCTAAAACATCAGCCCTATTTGTTGCAGCAACTACAATAACATTGGTATTTGTTCCAAACCCATCCATTTCTGTAAGAAGTTGGTTTAAAGTATTTTCTCTCTCATCATTTGAGCCAGTCATGTTACCTCTACCTCTAGCTCGACCAATAGCATCAATTTCATCAATAAAAATTATTGCTGGAGATTTCTCTTTAGCTTGTTTAAATAAATCTCTAACCCTGGAAGCCCCAACACCAACAAACATTTCGACAAAATCAGAACCGGAAAGAGAAAAGAAAGGAACTTTAGCTTCTCCTGCTACTGCTTTTGCTAATAATGTTTTTCCAGTTCCAGGTGATCCCACTAAAAGAGCTCCTTTTGGGATTTTACCTCCAAGAACGGTATATTTTTTTGGGTTTTTAAGGAAATCTACAATTTCCTGTACTTCTTCTTTAGCACCTTCTAAACCAGCAACATCTTTAAATGTAACTTTTACTTCTGTATTTTGATCAAATAGCTTTGCTTTAGATTTACCTATATTGAATATTTGGCCACCAGCACCACCACTACCACCAGACATTCTTCTCATCAAAAATATCCAAATACCAATTATTATAATTATTGGAAGAAATCCAATTAAAACATCCAACCAACGATTCTCCATGGTTGCAAATTCGATAGAAAAATTTAAACCCTCAGAATCTCTAATTTCCTGAAGTTTTGTTTCAAATAATTCAGGTGTTCCAATTTCAAATTGATAATGAGGTCCTGCTAAATTATCTTGTCCTAGAAAGTTTTTAGCTTTTGCACTTTTGTGTATATCTTTATCTAAAGCGTTTTCATTTAAAGTAACCCTTGCATATCTTTGATTTATTATTGCCACCTTACTTATATCGCCATTTCTAAGATAGTTTTCAAAAGATGAAATATCTGTAGGTTGAGTATTTTGAATTCCAGAATCTCCTCCTAGTAACCCGATACTTAGAATGAAAAAAACTACGGAAGCATAGAACCAATAGATATTGATTTTTGATTTATTATTTTTTTTCTTATTCGCCATTAATTAAGCTTTTAATTCAACATTTGTAATTTTTGCATCACCCCAAAGGTTTTCAAGATCATAATATTCTCTTATTTCTTTTTGAAAAACATGAACAACCACATCAACATAATCAATTAAAACCCATTCCTGATTTTCAACTCCCTCTATGCTAAATGGTTTCTCTTTTAGTTTCTTACTTACATGTCTTCTTACAGAATTCGAAATTGCAGCAACATGAATATTTGATGTTCCTGTACATACAATAAAAAAACCACATACAGTATTGCTTATCTTTGTAAGGTCCATTATATTTACATCAACACCCTTAACATCTTCAATACTGAATAAAATCTCATCGATTAACTTAGTTTCTTTCAATTTGGATTTATCCATTAAATATTTCTTTTCTCAAATTTATTACTTTTAATAACATGTCTACTATTAAGATAATCAAAGTTAATGCCACTAGGTCAACAAATGACAAAGTAAAGATGTTAATTAAATCAAAAAAAATTAATAGTGGAAATTTAGTCTATGCAAAATATCAATACGGAGGTAGAGGGCAACTTTCTAATAGATGGTATTCTAGTTATGGAAAAAACCTTATTTGTTCATTATACTATAACTTCCCAAAGATTCCATCTAATTCGCCTTATGCCATTAATTATGCTGTTTCATTATCAGTTCTAAAAACAATTAGAAAGTTCACATCTAATAAAGTATTAATTAAATGGCCCAACGACATTTTGTCAGGAGATAAAAAAATCTCTGGAATATTAATTGAAAATTCAATTAAGTCAAATAAAATTTATTCAACAATAATAGGAACTGGAATAAATATCAATCAAATAATTTTTAGAAATTTACCAAATGCAACTTCTATTAAGCATTCATCTAGGAAAGATATTCCAGTAGAAGTTGTTCTAAACGAATTAGTTAAGAATTATACATTTTATTTACCACAAATTTATAATTCAAAAGAACTCTCAAAGGAGTACCATAAAAATTTATATGGACTCGAGAGATGTACTTTTCTTTTAAATGGAAAAACTCTAAAAGGTAAGATTATTAAGGTGCTAGAAAATGGTCAAATTCAAATTAAAATAGATTCATTAGGAATTGGTGAATATAATTCAGGAGAAATTAAAATTATTGTCTAAACTAGCTCCAAGTTTTTGGATTTTCTCTCCATTTTTTTAGCCTACTGATTTCATTACTATCAAGTGTTCCTTCAGATTGAATTAAGTTAACTAATGAGTTATAATCTGATAGTGAATTAATAGAAATATTTTCGTCTTCAAATTTTTTATTTGCAAACTGAAAATTATATGAAAAAATAGACAACATACCCATTACATTATAACCTTCAGACTTTAATGCATTTATAGCGTTTAAACTACTCTTACCTGTACTTATTAAATCTTCAATAACTACTATGTTTGATCCTTTTTTAATATTTCCTTCAATTTGGTTTTTTAAACCGTGTTCTTTTGGTTCTGGTCTTACATATGCATATGGTAGATTTAATCTTTCTGCAATCATAGCACCAATAGCTATAGCTCCAGTTGCAACTCCAGCAATAGATATATCTTTTCCATATTTATTTTCAACAATATCAGTCATTTTATCTGCTACAAATTTTCTTACATCAGGAAATGAAAGAATTAATCTGTTATCACAGTATATAGGAGATTTAATTCCACTAGTCCAAGTAAAAGGTTTTTTGGTATTTAATTTAATTGCATTAATTTGTGTAAGATAATTTACTGTTTGCTCAGCAATTTTTTTGTCTAATACCATAGTCACAAATGTATAAAGTTTTTTTCAACCAAAAGCCTTTAATTCTTACAAACGAAATTCAAGAATTTTCAGACACTGAACCTTTTATTTTCATTAAATATTCAAGTGCAAGACAAATTTTAAAAGCCTTGAAGTCAACTAAAAACAGTAAAGTTTATTTATATCATAAAAATATTGATAAGCTCTGGAAAACATTTTTAAAACAATTTCCCGTTATTGAGGCTGCTGGTGGTTTAGTTGAAAGAACAGATAATAAGTTCTTATTTATTTTCAGGAACGATAAATGGGATCTACCAAAAGGAGGAGTAGAAAAAAATGAATTGATAATTGAAGCTGCCAAAAGAGAAGTTATGGAAGAAACTGGGGTAGGTGATTTAATAGTTCAAAATCAACTTTCTGAGACTTATCATATCTTTAAAAAAGGTAAAAGATATAGACTTAAGAAAACCTATTGGTTTAAAATGTCAACTAATTATATGGGACAACTTCAACCTCAAATTGAAGAAGGAATTTCAAAAACTGAATGGATTTCAAAAGCAGGAATTGAAAGCTTTTTAGATGATGCCTTTGAGAATATTAGAATAATTGTTTTTGAGGTTCTAGATAGAGAGTCCCTTGGGAATGAATAACTTATAATCGCCTTTATTTTTTATTAAATCCCTAACTATGCTGCTGCTTATATAAGAATTTTTTGAATCAGTTAGAAAAAAAATAGTTTCAATTCCTGTCATTTCTCTGTTAGTGAGAGCGATGCTTTTTTCAAATTCAAAATCTGCAGGATTTCTTAAACCTCTGATAATAAACTGAGCATCATTTTTTTTACAAAAATCTACAGTTAGTCCACCGTAAATTTTTACATCTATTTTTTTAATATTATCAAAAGTTGTTGAGACAAATTCAAATCTTTTTTCAGATGAAAACATATACTTCTTGTCTGAATTTTCACCTATTCCAATAATAATCTCATCAAAAACTTTAAGACCTTTATAAATTATATCTTGATGACCTAGTGTGATTGGATCAAAAGATCCAGGAAATACAGCTCTTTTCATATCTTAAATTTAAATATAATTTATAGAATTGAATTGATTTGATTAATTATAATTTCTTTAATTGACAGGCCTTGCACTTCGATTTGTTGAGGGACAATACTCTGCTTTGTAAACCCAGGTATTGTATTTGTTTCAAGAATGTAGGGTATTTGATTTACAATTATAAACTCTGATCTAGTAATTCCATCTAATTCAATATTATCATAAATAGTATTAATATATTGATGAATTAGCTCTTTAGCCTCATCTGAAATATTACCTGGAGTAATTTCTTGTGATTCACCTAAATATTTTGCATTGTAATCAAAAAGCTCATTTTCACTAATTATTTCTGTAATTGGAAGAATTATCCTCTTATCATCTCGATTTATTACTCCAACAGAGACTTCTTGCCCATCAAGAAAATTTTCAATCAGTACTTCATCACCTTCTTTAAATGCAATTTTAATTTTATTCTCAAGTTCATCTACATAGTTTACTTTAGAGACTCCTATGCTACTTCCTCCATTGTTTGGTTTAACAATACAAGGAATTATAATTGTTTCTAATATTTTAGAAATATTAATATTGTCTTTCTTCTTTATAAGAACTTGTTTTGAGCAAGGAATATTTAATTTTTCTACAAATTCAATATATTTCTTCTTGTTAAAAGTAATTTGAGAAACATAATTATTACAACCAGTTTGTGGAATATTATTTCTTTCAAGAATTTTAGCTAAAACTCCATTTTCACCAGGATCTCCATGTATAATATTAAAAACTGCATCAGGTTTAATAATTTCATTATTAATATTAAATGAAAAATTTTCATAGTCTAAATCGAAAATTCTTTCTTTAAACTTAACAGTTTTCTTATTTTTTGAAATACAAACTTCATAAACATTCCAGTCGGAATTATCTTTTAGGTTATCATAAATAAATTTTCCACTTTTAACAGAAACCTCATATTCAGAAGAATAACCACCAAAAACAACTGCTATATTTTTCATATTATTTTCAAATGTAACTCATTATAATAAAAGACAATTATGTCTTAGTATATTTACATTAAATTATAGAGATGAAAATTTTAGATCATTTTAAAAGTAAATCATTAATCAAGCAAATTAGTTTAATGCTGATAATGACTTTTATTGTATTCACATTGGTTTATAATTCTCTTAAGATTTATACAAGGCATAACTCATACATTGAAGTTCCTGATTTATCTGGAATGAAATTAGATCAAGCATTAATTGTTTTAGATGAGAATAAACTAAGATATGAAGTATTAGACTCTTCTAAATTTTTTGTAGAACTTCCCAATTATTCTATAATATCTCAAATTCCAAAAGAATTTGAACTAGTTAAGAAGAACAGAAAGATATATTTAAATGTAAATCCTAAAAATTTTCAAAAAATTTCATTACCAAATGTTATTCAAATAACAAAGAGAAATGCTGAGTCTATTTTAACTGCACTTGGTTTTCAAGTAAATGATTATAGTTACGTAGATAACATTGGTAAAGATATGGTCTTAGATGTTTTATTTAAAGGTGAAAAAATACTTCCAGGACAAAAAATTCCACTGAATTCGGAGTTAGATCTAATTTTAGGTAATGGAAAAAGATAGTCCAAAAATTGATTTAGAGCAAGAGCTTCATGAACATTTTGCTTTTGATATTGATTCAGGTCAAGAGCCACTAAGAATAGATAAGTTTCTAATGAGTAGAATTGAAAATGCTACTAGAAATAAAATTCAGAAAGCTGCAAAAGAAGGATCTATTCGTGTAAATGATAAAATTGTAAAGTCAAGTTATAAAGTTAAAAAAGATGATAAAATAAGAATCTTATTCACTCATCCTCCATATGAGAATCTTCTTACTCCAGAAAAAATTGATTTAGACATTGAATATGAAGATGATTCAATAATAATAGTAAATAAAAGAAGTGGAATGGTAGTCCATCCAGGACATGGAAATTATTCTGGTACTTTAATAAATGCCCTACTTTACCATTTTGAAAATTTACCAAACAACTCATCAAATAGACCAGGTCTAGTTCATAGAATAGATAAAGATACTTCAGGTTTGTTGGTAGTTGCTAAAACTGAAAAATCAATGACTTTATTGGCTAAGCAATTTTTCAAAAAGTCTGTTGAAAGAGAATATTATGCATTGGTATGGGGAGATGTAAAAGACGATGAGGGAGTTATAAATGCTCCAATAGGAAGAAACCCTAAAAATAGACTTCAGATGATTGTTTATGAAGATATGGAGGGAGGTAAAGAAGCTATAACAAATTATAAGGTTATAGAAAGGTTCGGATATGTAACTCTTGTTAGTTGTAGACTTCAAACTGGAAGAACTCACCAAATAAGAGTCCATATGAAATATATAGGTCACACATTGTTTAATGATGAAAGATATGGGGGTAATAAAATACTTAAGGGAACAGTTTACACTAAGTACAAACAATTTGTAGATAATTGCCTTAGACTTCTTCCAAGACAAGCTCTACATGCAAAAACTCTTGGTTTTATTCACCCAAAAACAAAAGAAAAGCTATCTTTTAATTCTGAAATTCCAGATGATATAACCTCTGTTATTGATAAATGGAGACTTTATTCTAAGCATAAAAATTTATAAATTTGAAATAAAAAATGAAAATACTTATTTCACCAGCTAAGTCTTTAGATTTTGAAAATAATATTGAAACAAGTTATAGTTCTTCACCCTTATTTGCTGATAAGGCTCTGCAGATTAATAATACTTTAAAAGAATTATCTGCTCCAGATCTTGGAAATCTAATGAGCATATCTCCGAAACTAAGTGATCTTAACTGGTTAAGAAATCAAGATTTTCAAAAAAACAATTCTAAACAAAGACAAGCAATATTCGCATTTAATGGAGATGTTTATGAAGGAATAGATGCTACTAGTATTTCTAGTTCAAATCATGATAAACTTCAAAATACATTAAGAATTTTATCCGGTCTTTACGGTATTCTTAAGCCTTTTGATAATATTAAACCATATAGACTTGAAATGGGAACTAAGATATCCATTAAAGGGACAAAAAATTTATATGACTTTTGGAAAAAAGATGTTACAAATTCAATTTTAAAAGAGATAGAAGAGGACGATATTATCGTAAATCTAGCTAGTAATGAATATTTTTCAGTGATTGATTCATCTTTAATTGAGAACAAAATTATTAGTCCTCAATTTAAAGATTTTAAAAATGGAAAACTTAAAATTATTTCATTTTATGCTAAAAAGGCTAGAGGTCTAATGACCAGATTCTTAATAGATAATGATATAAAATCATCATCTGACATTGAGAATTTTAATTCTTCTGGTTATATGTTTAGTAAAGATGAGACAGCCAATCCACTAGAGCCTGTATTTGTAAGGTAATTTTATTTTAAAATATTTTATACAATTCTAAACTAACATCTGAATGATTTATTCGTAAATTTAAATCAAGGAATTTTCCATGTTAAAAAAAATTTTATTCTTCATTCTTATTATCCAATTTAGCTACTCACAAAATAGAGAGCTAATTCAAGGAAAGGTTATATATAGGAATATAGATGTCCCTGCTGCAAATGTTATTAACAACACTGCACAGAGCTCAACAATTACTAATGATCAAGGAGAGTTTGAAATCTATGCGAAAGAGGGAGATGAAATAATATTTTCATCTGTCCAATATATTATTAGAACAGTTAGAGTCAATAAAGAAATTTTAGAAAATAAAAGAATTATTGTTCAAATTAATCAAAGAGTAAGAGAATTAGATGAAGTTGTAATAACTCCAGATGATACTCAAAAATTTCTTGATCTTAAAGAAGAACAATTTAAAGGATTTGATTATAT
>Ga0206683_10000053_pt1 | contig 73527 bp, 54 predicted proteins | sample M280m12015metaG_FD_155483 | JGI IMG/M metagenome (GOLD analysis project Ga0206683, IMG submission 155483) | Ammonia-oxidizing marine archaeal communities from Monterey Bay, California, United States - M2 80m 12015 | ecosystem: Environmental > Aquatic > Marine > Intertidal zone | place: USA...
TTATTGTTTTATAAAATAGAAACCTGTTCTTCATAAGAATTTCTTAGTTAATATACGGAAAAAACATCATAAATTATTCTTGATTAATGCTAATAAAGGTTCGATATATAATATTTTTATTTGGTTTGCTAATATTCTTTAGCTGTGAAGATGAGGTTTCTTCTTCATCAAGGAACTATGTCCCTATTGAAGCGCAATTATGGGGGTTAGAATTCCAAGGGTATGATGGGTATATAGTAGCTGATTGGGAAATCACAAATACTTCCGATTTAAATATATCAGGATGGGAAGTACATACCGTAATTACGATGATAAATGATCAAATAGAAAAGGGGCTGTTTTTTCGACATGATATAGATATTTCTCCTGGAGACAGTGTGCGCATTGATGGAAATATTTTTTTTCACCGAGACGCAGTTAGTATTTATCCCGTAACACTTACATCGGATGATGGCGCCATGAAGCATTGGGAAATAACCTCTATAAGAGGATTAATAGAGTAGATTAATCCCAGGAGTCTCCGTACGGACCACCATAAGCACCCATATCGTTCCTAGAGCCATTACTATCTTTAAATTGATTTCCGGGGTGTCCTGCGTTTATTGCTGGTGAACTAGCCTCCAGCTTAAAGTTAGAGTTTTCAGGATCAATAAATAATGGGTTACCCACTAAATTGCCTGTTGGTGCGCTATTAGTTACCTCACGTATTAAGGAATAGGTGCTATTCATAGCGTAAAACTTGTTATTTACGCGATCAACAAGTTCTCCTCTTGAAATAATGCAGTTGATTATATCGATTTCTCCAGCAGCAGATACCGAATATTCCTTGCTAAACAAATTATGGGAGCCATTCCTATATAATGTACAATTTTCCAAATTAAGTGAGTTTCCAGCTCCAACAGATACTCCTCCTCCTCCTAATTTTCCATAATTATAGTTCATAATACAGTTTGTGATAGTTGCTAATCCATCAACAAATATTCCTCCGCCGGCGTTTTCAGTTCTGTTTCTTGTTAATCGACAGTTTTGTATCGTGACCCCGAAAGAATGGTCAGAAACAAAAATTCCTCCACCTGGATATTCTTGTTCTCCTGAAGGCGCAACGTCATTAATGTTTTTGAAAAGAATGCAATTTCTAATTACACCAAACTTATCTAATGCAACTGCGCCACCACCTCTCCTTGCTCGGTTATATAGAATTTTACAATTCTCTACCAGAGCGGTGTCTGTAATAAACACTCCTCCTCCATGTCCTGATGGGTAGATTTGCATATTTGCATCAGGGTCTTCTAGCGCTATGTTGCTTTTAATAAAACAATTTGATATCGTTACACTGCCACCAGCCCATACGCCTCCCCCAGCAAGCCCTTTTCCATTTTGAATTCCTAGGTTTTGTAATCTTCCTCTATTTATTCTAACAACAGATTCTCTAATATTAATACCGCTTAGGATTGTAATAATTGGTCCGTGTGTCGATGTTATAACCACATTTTTATTTATCAAATTATGATTGCCTATATGTACGCCTGGACGAAATACAATACTATCTCCATTATCAATAAACTTGGTGTAGTAGCTAGTTTCTAAATCGTTATAATGATCAGGTATATATAAGCAGGAGACGTTTGGAACAGAAAATTCTTCGGAAAGTTCATATCGATATTGATCGCGCTGATCTATTACTCTAACTCTATATTGAAACGTCCCATCATCATCAAGTGTGTCTATATATGAGGTTTCTAATGAATCTAAAATACGCGCTAAATCAGTCCATATATAATCATCTCCTATAATTTTGGCTTTTTCAATACGAAACTCTTTAAAGTTTTCAACTGTTATATTAGACCAGGAAACCTCTACTGCTGTTTTATGAAAAATGGGGCTTTGGTCATAATTATGGGAAACAACAAACAAATTTTCTTCATTGGATGGTTTTGTTGAAAAGGGTGTTTCACAAGATAAAAAAATAATTGATACCATTAATGATAGAATAAATCGACTCATTAGAGCTCAACCCTTAGATTAATAATTTCTCTGTATTTCTCAAAATAATTGAACCCTTTGCGTAGACTTTCTTCTAAGGTCCAATCCAATTCATCTTTCGAAAGTAAATTTCTCCATGTATATGATAAGGACCAATCCAGACCAAGAAGCTGTTTACGCATTGTTATATTTAGGTTTGCATTTTCTCGAGGATTTCTTATGCCTTCACCTATCCCTGGAATAATATAATATTGTTCCCCTTCATCAACATGATCTAAACTCACCACCAACCAGTCTAAATTTATCTCACTTGTTAATACAATGCGATATTCTGGTTTATTGGGGAATGCTATGGGTGAGCTAATATCTAAAAAGGTTGCGCTACTAGAAAACAGGAATTTATCGTTCAGCATGCGCACTCCTGCCGTTGCCTCCAGTCCTCTAATTTCTGCTATCGGATCATTAAATGGAATAGATGGTGCACCTTCAAAAGCTCTATAGGCTATCTTGCTTGTATAACCATTCATAAATATATCTATACCAAATGACACTTCATCAATCGGGAGCTCCGTTTCAGGGTTTGATACGCGTAATTGCATATTTAACTCTGTAGTATTCAAAAATTCTCTTGTTAATAGACTGTCAATTAAACTATCTGATTCTGTATTTGTAAATCGAAATAAATCAGCGAGCGTGGGTAGTCGTTGATTGTTTCCTTGGTTTGCAAATATAGAATACCACGATTTTTGACCTCGCCCTTCAATATGTATACCTAGGCGCTTACTTGAAACATGTGCTAATTCACGTGACTCCGGAATATCATAGACAATGTTTTGATTCTCCATTGCTAAAATTGGAAACTCATAATGTTCGTTTTGCAATGTTTCTACTTGATCCATTCGGTAAGAAAACTCCCAATTAATAAAGTCAATTTTTGAATGATCTGCATCTGCAGACCAACGTGTAACAAAGGCTAAAGCATCCGTATTGCGTTTCATATCTGCAATATGATAGACTGTGGCGTCCCCATTAATATTAAAATAAGATTTATCCCCACTAAAGGTTTGATACTCTGCTTCATATTGAACGGTACCTTCGAAATCGCGCCAGTTCATTAATTTAGAGATATGAACATTTTGAGAGTGGTCGCTTAAATATTCATTTAAACTTGAAAAGAAGTTTTGATTTAAGCTCCAATCTTTTAGCCCCGCCAATAGCTTCCATCCACTTGTTCCAAAAATACTTCCTCGATAGTTCATGCTCAAAATGGATAAACTATCTCCGCTGTCAACGCTCCCCGATGGAAATTGTAGATTTTTATTTAACTGAAATCCGCGCAAATCTAATCTTCCTGAAGAAAAGTCTATTCCGCCAAATGCATTTGCAAATAAAGATGTTGTTATCGTTCTTCCTCCAAAGGCCCTTGCTTTGGCTGTGTATCTCCCCCCTAATCCTGCGGGTCCAAATACTGTAGTCGCGCCAACAGAAAGATCCATATCGTCATCATAGGTTTTTCCTAAGCCGGTATTAACATACGCTGAATTTTTTTCTGCTGTTTTACTTTCCATGTTCACTGCACCACCAATCGCTCCGCTGCCAAACAATGAAGAGTTTCCTCCTTTAATTACTTGGATTTGTTCTAATGAATTAAGATCAATCGTTGAAAGATCTGCTACGCCTGTATTTGCATCATTCAAGCGAACTCCATCCAAAAAAACTGCAACATCTGTCGCATTGCTGCCTCTGATGCTAATGGTTTGTTTCCCGCTAGTTGAATAATCCATTTTTACGCTACTAACTCGCCGCAGTGCGCTTCCGATATCTCTCGCTCCTTGAATTTCTATTTCTGCAATATCTAGCATGTCTACTGATGATGCTACATCCATCTCCGTTTTCGACTTTACACCAACCACTTCAATTTCTTTCCCCTTAATAATGGCAGGTGTCAATAATATTATTCCATTGAAACTTGAATCAATAATTACTTCTCTTGTATTAAACCCAATATGAGAAAGTCGAATGGTGAGGTTTTTATTATCAATAGATACCATCTCAAATGAACCATTAATATCGGTAACTGTACCCCTTTCGCTATCTACAAGTAATATGTTTACTCCGATTATTGGTTCTTGTGTTTTTTCATTTTGAACCACACCCTGTATTTTATTCTGGGCATGTATAAGCTGAAAAGAAAATAAAGCTATGATCAAAATGTTTTTTCGTGAGATCATATTTATAAGTTATTGTTTGTTATTATGTAATACGAATGATTTGTTAGCTGAATATTACCAGGAGATTTGTACGTCTATTAAAGGCCAACCACTAGAAAAGGTTGGTAGCTTTGGTGGTAATATCTGCCAATGAGCGCCGTAAGGATATTCACCATATGTAATTTTATATCCAAGCATTAGGCGAAAACGATTACTTTTGGTCCAAATAAGCAATACTTTGCTTTCATAAAACAATCCATAAGAATTTCCGGGATACAAAAATAAATCTCCATCAACGAACCCAGACCATCGTCCTGTTAATGGTTTGGAATAATCTGCTCCAAATCGCAACCCCCAACCATTATAATAAACAGATAAGCGAGGATAAACCAGCGGCACATCAATGCTTGATAAAGGGTTTAAGTCTCTTCCTCCTAGCCCTAGCAATGCCCCTGCTTTTACTGTTAACAATCCCCCGCTTAGCACTCTTGTTGCCAGCATCTCATTGTTTATACCAATCAGGTTTGGAAACTCAAATTGACTTGAAACAATTTTAAACTTACCAGCGCCTGTGATTGATTGTAAAAGAGGTGTTGGATAATATACGCTATGTCTTGTTGCAACAGTCCAGTTATTTACTTCTTTCCACGTTTGTTTGACCATAACATTCGGAATCATTACAGCAAAAATTGGGTGCACAGCAATATCTTTATTATCGCTAATCCCATACCTTAGGGGTTGGAATAATCCGGATTCCCACTGTCCTTTGTTTAGTGAATATGCGGTTCCTAATGACCAGTTTTTACTTTGGGCATTAATACAATTACATAACAAAATGACTGTTAATAAAAACTGTTTCATGGAAGAACCCACTTTGCAGAAACCGCAACATGGTCTGATTCAAGCTGTGCTTCTTGATGTGTTCTCTCTGACCTAACAACCCAAGCAGTATTTGTAAATAAATAGTCTAACTTTCTATTCCACTGATATCTTTCATCATTGGCGTTATGTGTGCTTGCATGCGTGAAATACATATTTTCATTCTGTAAATAATCCACTAAAGATACAGAGGGGGTGTAGGTATTATACAGAGGACTGATCCAGGTGGTTTCATTGCTAAAATCACATCCTTCATCGTTTTCTGGCAATTCATCCGGACAGCGATCTTGATCACAATAATTGTTTTTTGTCGCCACTGGGGGTAGTTCGTTTAAATCACCACCAGCAACAAATAATTCTCCTTTGGAGTCTATTTCGTCTAAAACATCTTTGAATTCAAGAAATTGTTTTTGCTTTGTATCATCATTGGAAAAAGCAGAAGCATGAATATCTACAGCCCAAAATGGACTCCCAGGATAATTGACAACTGCCTTCAATACATTTCGTCGCACATAAAATGCCTTTGTTAGCGCATCTTGATCTCCGCGCAGAGACAGCTGAATTCGTTCCGCTTCACTTAAAGGCCATTTAGAAAGAATTGCATTACCCGTATTTACTCGACCCAAGCCATCGCTAGGAACAAATTGCACCTCCCACATGGAGCCGTATACTCCATAATTCATTGATGTATGATCCAACAGCCACTGTACTTGATCGATATATGCTGAACGCTTGGAATCGATATCTACCTCTTGTAATAGCAAAATATCAGCATCCATTTCCGCTATCTTAAGCGCAAGCAATTCCAATCCGTTTTTTATTGTTTCATCATCAAACAACACCAAATCGCCACAAGAATCTCCAAACCAATTCACACGCCCAATACCAAATCGAATATTCCAAGTAACAACGGTTAGCGTGTCTTTGTTTGGAGGAGTAACCAATGTTTTTGCGGTATACTCTTTGGGGCTTTCTTTGCTAGAAAACTCCGTTACTAATGGATCACAGCTCACTAGCATAAAAACAAAAAACGAATGTATTAGAATAGGTGGATACTTCATGATTTTATTGATTTAATATCTGGTCTACCATTTGTTGGTCATCTTTTAAAAATCCTGACTCTACAATTCGTGGGATTAATTTCCGTAAATTTTCGTTTTTTTCAAATACATCCTTGAAAATAGGTAGAGCCCTTTTTAGGTCCCCTGTTTGCGCCAATGATACAGCAGTCCAAAAAGGCAGCTCTGGATTTTCAGGGTATAAATTAGCAGCTTTTGAATATTCCTGTAATGCCAAATCCATTTCATCTTTTTCCATATGCTCATCCCCTTTTTGAGCATGATGGTATGCCTTACTAATATTGAGTAAGCGCCGTAATTCTCCTAGTGGATTTTCGTGGTCGCCAATTTGTATATCAACAATCCTGTCTTTCCACACATCACCTGTTGGGGTGCCGCTCACTACCAATAAAGCCGCTGATTGTTTTCCGCGAAGATCTCCGCCTTCTTTTTCTGCTGCTTCTAAAGCTGCTAACATTCGTTCCGCAAGATCTCCCTTGGTATTTTCAAATGCGTTGGACATTGCGTTTGGCACTGTGGGTTTTTCCATAATATTTGCTTGAACAGAATAATGTTTTCCAATCTTATGCCCAGCATAACGAATACAGCGGGCCCCTGTGTGGGCGCCCACATTTCCTTTCGCATCTACCATGCCTATCTGACGAACGTTTTCACCGCTATCTTTTAATAATAGAGATTGTAATGCTTCGTCTGCAGGTATTCCTTGCTCCATTAAAACAAGACCCTTCGGCCCATACGATGGTTCAGCAATTGACTGCGTTGCAACTGCCCCTACTCCTGCCTTTGCCCAAGGGACTACCGTCCCCACAGAAAACCAATGGCTCTGAACTGCAACCCCTAATTCACCTGTTGTTTCATCATAAGCTACGATAGAATAAGTTGATATCGGTCGTATAGGCGCATTAGCATATAAATATGTTGATATAAATAGGGATGTAAAAAATTTTAGGTACATATTTTTTTAATATCCGGTGTAAATAGCTCCAGCAACCGTTGAGTTAAACCCGTTAACAGAACCATCACTTCCCGTATTGTCAAAATCCCAATACGCAACCAAATTTGTTGACATATTTGTCACAATATCAAATGATCTCTCCTGAATATAAAGAGTTTGAATCTGGGTCAGAGTTAAAACAGATCTCCAAATAGCTACTTCATCCATGCACCCTGCATAACTTTCTGATTTAGCAGGGCCTGTATCTATGTCAGCCCCCAAATTCCATAATTCTCCTTCTGCTGCAGATTTGAACCAGCTATTATCTGGATCTGTGTCTAGCAATACACCGTTCAGATACATGGTTCCAACCCCATTCTCTGGCACTGCGGCAGACCTAGTGTAGACCACGTGATGCCAACTATCAGCGCTTAGTGCTGTTGCAAAATCTGTCTCGTCAGAACTTGGGTGCCAAATCCGTAAGAATCCGCTGGCCTTTAATAATCCGATAATAATGCCGCGATCATTATTGCATTCATCACCCTCGCTACAGTTGTTTGCTGCAATGATAACTCCATAATCATCATCCATATTAGCGTAATCAGGTTTCACCCAAAATGAAATGGAAAAATCTGCTTGGGTTCCTCCATCCACATATGTTATTGCCTGCGTATCATCATCTAGTTCCATTTCCATTTTGCCATTAATGTTGCCAATGTCTACATAGTCACCTGCTCCTCCATCAAAAAAAAGAGCATATTCTGTAGAGCTTCCCAAAGTATATTTTATTTTTCTTACCCCATCAGCAACAGAGCCTGTGCTTGTAATTATATTTGTTCTATCAGCTCCATTAAATTTATCAGCGCTTGTTTCACCAAGGACTGAAATTGCTCCATTATTTAAAGTGTATGTATTTGTTGCTGCAGCAACTCCTGCGAAACGATTAGTTGCTGTAATTTCAATGCCAGAATATGATAACCAATAGGATTGCTTCCCTGCCATCACCTGTCCCTGGATCTGTAACAAATCAGTTACTCTATTACCCATAAAGCTTACTGCAAGGCTAATTGCCACCAACACGCCTAGAGCAAATAAACCTATAAACACTCCTTCCTGTGCTTTATTGTTAACCACCTTTAAAAATCCAGCTGGTTATTATCAATGGTTGCATAGGTCGTATATTTATAAAAGCTTTCACCTCTAAGCAAATAAAAGGTAAGCTCAACTCCATGTACATCAGCAGCGCTTGGAGAGCCCCCTAGGTCGCTATTGTTTTTATCTTTATACGTAAACTTGCTGATATAGTTAACTGCGTTTATTGTTGTATCTTTAACTACTCTTTGGAGCAACAGACCAGAGGCTCCGGCGTCTTTGCTGCACTTGATTGTCCGAGTTCCATTATCAATAACATATTCATACTCGCTGCCATTAAAAGAGCTGGTGAATATTAAATTATTTTCACTAAGTCCATTAGAGAAGGCAGATACTCCGTTAATATCTTTAATAAATTTTCGTTGTGCATAGTTCGCTTCCATATTTGCTAGAACAGCCATGTTGGTAAAAGCCACATTCATTAAAGACCCTCTTACAATCACAGATATTCCTGGAACCAAAATGGAAACCAACACCATTGCGGCTATCATTTCAATCATAGTAAACCCACTAGAATTGAATCGTTTTTTTATTATTTCTCTAATTCCCATATGGTGCTGATGTTAAAGTATACCCTTGCGATGCTTTTGAAGATTTAATAGCGCTTAATTCTGTAGAATCTGTAGATCCCGGAAGTCCAACTTTCACGGTTATTTGTTTGTAGTCTGTTGGGGTCGCTGAATCATCAAATGTATATGGGATCCCACCCGTATTAAGTGAAACATATTTCACATAAATGCGCCCTCCAATTCCAGTAAAATTATCACTTCCAGCATCAAGATCCGTATAATTACCATCAACAAAACTAAGCGCGTGAAAATCATCTACATCGTTATTGCCTGTCCATGTGGTTTCTCCCTCTCGGCCTAGCGTGATAGACCAGCTAGCGGAGGCATTAGTCCAAGATGCTCCTGTTATTGTACCGTGTACCTTGCTGCTGCTATGGTCATAAACCACTGAGCTAGGGCTGCTATTCATTTTATAATATAATTTTAGGTTTGCATCAGCAAAAGCATTAGGTAGGCTTTTAGTGTAGTTGGTTAAAATTTCAGATGCAGTGCGAATGTCATTCCACAAGCGCACTTCATCAATCTTCCCATCAAAATATTCGGGCGATTCTCCTTCTACCCTCCCAACATCCATATCTGTGACATTAATTCCAGTTGAGGTTGTAATGGCAACATGGTACCAAGAATCTATAGCCCCTATAGTGCGGTTCCCTGAAGCTCCATTTATATAATATGTGGGATTGTCAATGTTGTTTACCGTTACTTCTCCATTAACTATTTTGATAAAATCTGTTCCATTTAAATCGAGAACATGGTCTGTTCGGGAAGTAATGTCATCTGCTTCAATCCAAAATGATATTGTTTGGATACCTACCCCAACGCTGCCTATATCGATATAATCATTACTTCCATCAAAATCTAAGGCATAACCACCCGCTTCATTTCCTTTGGCATCAAAGTCTTGCGACATCACTCTTTCCATTATCGCATGATTCAAGTTGCTTGCTCTTGTCATAGCAACAGCTCGAACTGCAACGCTACTAATACTACTAAATGCGCGTGTTAGCTCAATAAAACCAATAGCAAGCACAACCGTTGCCAGCAAAACCTCCACAATTGCAAACCCGCTATAATATTTTGATTTAATTATGTGCATATATATACCCTGTTGGAGTAACAATTGTAATTGTGCGCTCATTTGTATTGATCGTTATTGTTTTTGTCGCGCTTGGCTCTCCTAATATATTGAATTCCAGATCCGTTCCTACATCCGATGCGGTAAAATCAACAAAGCTTGGCATCGTAAATACATTGCTATCTTCATCAGGTATAATGAGCGGATCTTTAGCTGCTTTATATTTTAGTGTATATGAATTTGCATCTGTATCTATGCTAAGATAAAGATTTTCATTTGCTTCCATACAATAATCACGTGCCCAGCGCAGATTGTTTACCATCTGTAATATTTGTTCATTTACTTTCAGCCACTCATTATAATTACCATAGCCTCTAATAAGTGAAGACGCCAAAATGGATGCGATCACCATTGTTGCAAGCAGCTCAATTAATGTGAAACCTTTTGAAAGTTTTTTAATCATAAAAAAAAACGCCGAAGAATTTCGGCGTTTTTATGATCACTTAATATTAAAAGTATTAATTTGGTTCATATAGCATAATTAAATCTGGAAGCGGGTCATCCCCAAGATCTGCAACCGCTCCAAGTTTATCAATAACTCCGTCAAACGTTAAGGCAAGATCCATATTCTTCCATGCCGCCATCACATATCCATCATTTGTTCGTCCTCTAAGTTTTCCATTAGCGCTAGTTCTTGGAGCGTACAATATAAAATAAAGATCTTCTAGGCTTGTAGAGGCTCCCCCAAATGTATCATCAAAAGCCCCTTGATCGGCCCATGTAAGATCACCAGCTGGCCTTCCATGAGGGTGATACACAAAAACCACGGCGCCTGTACGCCCTGCTCCAGATTGGCTATTATCATATAAACTAGCTTTAGAAAAAGAGGACCATTGGTCAGCGTCATAATCCCCAACCCAGGTATTTAGATAATAATGTTCAGCATCCATATCCCCTACAGCAGGGCAACCTGTACATGCTGTTGCGGGCTCAGGAAATGTTTCTAAATAATCACCAGTCATTGCTGCTTTTGTTGCTTGAGCAGTCACCTCGTTTTTTATGAGCCCGTACATATTCCGCACATTAGACTCATATGCTCCTGACGTTAATGTTGTAAGTCTTGGCACAATTACTGCAGCCAGAATACCTAAAATTACCATAACGGCAATTAATTCAATCAATGTAAAACCTGATTGTGACGTTTTATTCTTCATATTAAAACCCCTTGTTGTTGGTTCGTAATTCTTTACTTAAAGTAATTTTGGAAAATATATTGCAACCCTTAAGTATATGGCAAGTTAATTATTTTTTAAGTTAATTCATATTTCTACATCATATTGGTCATATTTTCGATCATCGGAAGAAATACTGCTAATACAAATATTGCAACAAACCCTGTGATAACTAATGTCAAAACAGGTTCCATTGCCCCCATCACGCCTTCCATTTTATCTTCCATATCTGATGTAAAGTACTGCGCCACGCCATCTAGCATTTCACTTAGCGCACCTGTTTTCTCACCAATGCTTATCAAACTAGTAGCCATGGCAGGCATATAATCGCTTTGCAAGGCAACGCTAAGTTGTGTTCCTTGCAACACATCTTTTTTAGCCTTCGCTAGCGATTTTTCAAATACTTTATTATCAACCGTTTCTCCAGCAATCGATAAGGCATCTACCACCTGCACACCGCTGGAAACAAGAACATTGAGCATCTGAGAAAAACGAGCCGTTACACTGGAACGAACCATTGATCCAAACTTTGGGATATTAAGCTTCAACAAATCAAAGTTATAAGCACCATCTGGAGTTTTAACATAATATTTTATTAATGTTATCAAAACTGCCATACCAACAAAAAATATTAATCCATACTGGCTTGCAAAATCGCTGACACCTAACATAATTCTTGTGGGTAGTGGCAGCTCCCCCATCCCGCTAAATAGCGTCTTGGCCATTTTTGGTAGTACAAATGCAACCTGCACATATCCAGCAATAAACAATGCTCCAACAACAAACATTGGATAGCGCAATGCCTTTTTTACTTTTGCTCTTTGCTCCATATCGCGTTCCGTAAAATCACGTATTTGTGCAAGTATTTGAGGCAAGGTCCCGCTTGCTTCACCTGCTGCTACCATCTTAACATAAAAATTGCTAAACACTTTGCTTTGCTCACCTAAGGCTACAGATAATTGTGTCCCTTGGGTTACACGACTTTTTAAGGTTCCTACAACTTTTTTTAAATTTTCAGAAACCGCTGCTTCCTCTAATGCGTTTAACGCATCTAGCATGGGTATACCCGTGTTTAACAACATCTCTAACTGACGGGTAAACATACTCAAATCCTTAGGTATTAGCGCTTTCGCTTTAACCTCTCGCCCTAAAAGCTGGTTTATATCCATATCAAGACTAAAATTTAGGCCGGGTTTTTTGGCAGAGATTAGTCTTTCACCGTTTCTATCAATAATTTGATAAAGTTCTCCCATTGATTTAGCAGAAATACTGCGCTCCGTAAGCGTTCCACTGCTATTAACTAATTTGCACGCATAATTTGGCATTAGAGAACTCTGCTTATTTCCTCAACTGATGTATCGCCTCTTAGAACATACGTTAGCGCTGCTTGTTGAAGAGTTTTCATTTTATTATCTGCAGCTATTCTATTTACTTCTTCCGCGGAAGCTTCGTTCTTTACCGCTTCATTAATTGTTTCATTAGGAATAAGTAATTCGTAGATACCCGCACGCCCTTTATATCCATCTTTTCCGCAAGTTTTGCATCCATTGGAATTGGCATGATAAATAAACCCATCTATCTTATCCACTCCTAGTGATTTCAAATCTTTTTCTGTTGGTCTATATTTTACTTTGCATTTGTAACACAATTTACGAATCAGCCTTTGCGCTAAAATAGCTCGTATGGTCGTTGTAAGTAAAAATGGATCGCAACCCATATCTACCAAACGTGTGTAGGAAGCAGCGGCACTATTTGTATGCAACGTGCTGAAAACAAGGTGACCTGTAAGTGCCGCACGTATGGCTAGATCTGCTGTTTCACGATCGCGCATTTCCCCAACCATAATCACATCTGGGTCTTGCCTAAGCATGGACCGTAACGCTGCCGCAAATGTCATACCAGCGCGTTCATTGACATGCCCTTGAATAATGCCTTCCAGTTGGCGTTCTACTGGATCTTCTATAGTGATAATGTGTTCTTCCACCGTATTTACCCTTGTAAGGGTTGCATATAACGTAGTTGATTTACCGCTACCTGTTGGTCCTGTCACTAACACAATTCCATTCCCGCTAGTATATGCTTTTTTCCAAAGCTTAATCGTTTCTGTTTCAAAACCCATTTTATCAAGCCCTACAAGCCCCTTTGATTGATCCAAAATACGCATAACAACTTTTTCGCCATATTGTGTAGGATATGTGGAAACACGAACATCTACTGGTTTCCCTTGCTCTACTTCAGTTTTGAATCGCCCATCTTGTGGTTTCCTAGATTCAGCAATATCAATTCCTGCCATAACTTTAAAGCGAGATACAAGGCCTGGGGTTCGATTTGGCGGCATCGTTGAAAATTTTGATAATACACCATCCACACGAAAGCGTACTCGCAGCCTTCTTTCCCCTGGCTCAATATGAATATCACTCGCCCCACCGCGAACAGCCTCTAAAAGAATATTGTCTGCCACCTGAATATTTTCCTCATCTGAAACAGCTTCTTCAACAGCAGCCTCATCTCCATATCCTGTTTCATCACTATACCCAGATGTGGACACATAGCTTCGATCAATAGCCAGCTCAATATTCTTCTCCTTTGCTAACACCATCTGAATTCGCTTATTCGTCATTTTTCGAATCTCATCTACTGCCGTTATATTAAGAGGCTCTGCAGTTGCCACGGTGAGCGTGTCTTCAATTACAAATAATGGAATTACTTTTAATCTTCTGGCCCTATCCTTAGGAATAAACTCTAATGCTTCGCTATCAATATTGAAATTTGACATGCGAATTACTGGCATATATAGCTGTATGCCAAGCACTTCCATTACTTGGCGATCTGTTAAAAAACCAAGCTCAACACACGCCGCACCAAAATGGCATCTATTTTCATTTTTAAATGTTACTGCTTCTTCTACCTGTTCCGGGGTTAACAGATTTTCGGTGATCATTATTTGACCTAGACTACGATTCATTTATTTGCCTCATTATAATTAATAGTATAGTTATGCAACCGCCGATTCCTCTCCTGCTTGTGGTGCTAATAGCGCAATAATTTCCTGTGTTAATTGATCTGCAACAATTGGTTTTCGTAGAAACAAATCACACAGCGCTCGTTCAGACTTCAACACATCTTCCTGACTATCATTCGATGAAACAAACACAACTGGGATGTGTTGATATCTGTCATCGCCCTTCAACAATCTACAAACCTGATACCCAGACAAGTTTGGCAAGTCCGTATCTAATATGACGACACCTGGGGTTATATCTTTTGCCATGCGATATCCCTCTATTCCATCTCCAGTTGAAAATACTTCAATCCCAATACTTTTAAAGTAATTACTTACCGTTTGAATAAAGGTTGCGTCCTGATCAATAATTAATATGCGATTGCTATTCATGAATACAAATAAATTACGATTTTATAATTGTCGGAGTGATGAAAATTAAAAGCTCGTTTTGCGATTTTGATTTCCCGTCTGACTTGAAGAATCTACCGAAAAAAGGAAGGTCTCCAAGATAAGGAAGCTTATCAATCGTGGAGTCATCTTGATCAAATATAAGGCCTCCGATCATTAACGTTTCCCCGTTGCGAACCATTACGTTGGTATCAGTAGATCTGCTTGAAACGATTGGCCTTCTTTCGGCTCCTACATATCCTGTAATAGCTTGAACGGAGGCTTTAATGCTCATAGTAATTAGGTCCCCTTCGTTAATACGGGGCAAGACATTAAGGTTCACATTGACATCTTGATTCTGATATGTGTATGGTTGGGATCCAAACATGCTTCCTTCTGCTTGAGGAACTAATACTGGAATTGTGGTGCCAACGGTTATGTTAGCCGGAGAATTATTAAATGTCGTTACTTGGGGCTCTTGAAGAAGTCTCGTTTCTGCATCGCTGGCCAGCACCTGCAACAAGGCAGAAACGGTTGAAGGTGCGAGGGTTGCAAGACTAACTTCTTTACCAGAATTATTAATCAATTGTCCAAGCCCCAATGCCAAACTCGTGTCTACACGTACCGCCCAATTAATGCCCAGCGTTTCATCTTTTTTAAGTGTGGTTTCAATAAACTTTACTGAAATATTAATCTGAGGGTTTTCTTTATCTAAAGTACGTATAATGTTCTCTATTAATTCAAAGTTGCTGGGAATATCCGTGACCATAATTAAATCATTTACGTCAGATCCGGTTGATGATAATTCAACGGCACTACCCTGGGGTGAAAATACAGCACTTATCGCTGGCAAGACTGCAGCTGAATTAAGAAACGATAATGGAAATATATGGGTGTCGAGCTCTCCTACCATCTCCAGTTTGTCTGATTTCTTTTTAACTATTACAATATTATCTTCCATAAACCAGCTATAGCCACTTACGCTTAGAATTGTGTTCATTGCTTTTTCTAATGAAACATCTTTTAGTTTTAACGTTACTTTTCCTGTTATGTCGTCTCCCAAAACTAGATTCATTCCATGTTGGGTTGTAATTAAGCGCAAAACATCTACAATATCTGCATTTTTAAAATTGATGCTTACAAGCGCAGGCTTTATAGGTCGATATGGATCAATTGATGGCTTTTCAGCTTGGGTGCGGTCTGGCTTCGGCCACTTAATAATCATGATGTTCCTTGGTGCTTCCGGAAGATTTGTTTTGAGTTCGACCGTAAATGCGGGTCTCTCAGAAAAATTTAGACGTACATCTACCCTGTCTTTTACGCTTGATAAATCCCAGGCAACCGGCACCTTCACGCTATATTCAACCAGTGGTGCGAGGTTCAATCTCTTTTTATAATCCCCTCTGTCCCAATTAACATTTCCAAGACCAATCTGTAGAGTTGGCGGAGATAATCGTTCCGTAGTAACATACTCAATATCCGGCCCGTTAAACTCAAGAACCAAATACTGGTTTCCCCCGTATTCTTCTGTTTTGACCCCAAGCAACTTTACAGGCTCACCAAAAACAGGGTTTGCAATTATTAAAAAAGTAAAAAAATACAGTATGTGGATTATATTTTTCATTCTATTAACTCCAGTGTAATTCTATCTCTATTTCTTTTTAAGCGAACTTCGCTTTCTGATATTTTTGCTATGGTAAATCCAAGCATTTTGCTTCCTTTTTGCATAATCTCATCATTAATGATTGCCATATACCCTTCTTCAGATTTGGAGATACCCGTTAGCTTAAATTGTGATTTAATAATTCTATTACGGTCAAAGAAAAAATCTTTCGTCCAAATATTTGGGGTAAAAGCGATGGAGTCGGGGCGCGCACTTGTTAACAAGGCTCTTATACCGCTATCATCAATTCCTTTTGCTGCTTTTGACTGTTGCTGTACTGATGTTTTAGCCGGGCCAGAGTTAAATAATTTCAAAATTGGCTCTCCAAAGAACACCAAAAGAACCACCCCCATTGCCGCTAACAAAAGTGCTTGTCTATTCACCCTTTTCTTCCTCCATTTGATATGTGTAATACACTATATCCGCAATAACTTGCTTTGCTGCATTTTTATCTAGAGAAAATTTATAGCTGTGTAAATTTACCAATTTTATCTCTTTTTCTACGTCATCAAAAAAAGGTCCGATCTCAAGAAACCTGCCGGACAACCGTACGTCAATTTGTAAACGTTCAATCGGAACTGTTTTTACTTTAGAAAATTTATTTAATTCTGGAAACGTATCATTAGGCCTAAGGTTTAAACTAATAACATCGATATCATATTTGGTTGCCAATTCTTTCATTTTTACTGCTGCCAACTCGTATTCACGCATGGTAAAAAAAACGTTTTTCTCGAGATCTGAAACACTGTTGACTCGTTGTTGTTGTAATTCAATAATATTATTTCGCAATTGATCCTGCGTTTTTAATTCACTATCAAAATTCTTGATGGTTGTTTTCGCTAGACTTATATCTGAAAATATTCCATAATTATACCAACCAAATCCGCCAATAATAATTAGGACCGTTACCAAAAAAATTATGAATCGTATTTTGGGGTTCAGCTTATTCATATTACAATAATTAGATTAAAGGTTGTTTTATTATCCGTAGAACCTGGTGATTCAAATAAAAACACTGCTTGCGTATTTCCATTTCCTTCCAACAAAAGTTTTGTTCTATCAAGAATGCTTTTGGCCTGCAACTTATTAACCTCCAAAAACCCATCCAGTCTCAAAGTAAACATTATGTTTTTTATATTTTCAGACATTTCTTCCATTTCATCAGATACAAGACCTTGATCATATAATTGGTTGAGAAGGTTTTCCGTATTCGTCTCTTTTATTAATGAAAGATTTGTGACTTCAATAGGGTCGGGAATTATTCGACTCAAGAATTTTAGAGCGCCCAACACATTATTTGTCATGACACGATCTGCATTTCTAAGCTGCTTAAAACCATTGATTACGCGCAGGTCGAACATGTAATCATTAAAAATCTCGCGCTGTATATTAAGCCTTGCCAGCTGTTCTTTTTTCTGTGGCAGCAACACTTTGAGCGGATCTAAGGATCGCGTATTTGAAAAAGTAAATAATGAAAAAAGCACCAACAGAACCAGCATTCCGCTTTGAAGAAATCGTGCTGGTGCTAGAAATTTATAGTTTTCGCGGTGTTCATCTGGCAAAATATTTAGCTTTGCTTTAGAATCTAGTAATAAGCCAATATTCGCCATATAGTTTGATCGCATTGGATCTTTTCCAATACCTTTTTCTTCCACAAAAAACTCTTGAACATTGCTTAGGTCTTTATTCATGATTTTAACTGCATGTTGATTGTCTTTAAGCTTGCCTCTTGAGCCCTCTAGTTTTTCCTGAGCAACGTTTAATTTTTTATCAAACTTTTCGATTTTCTTAGGTCCAGCTATAAGCGTTTTGTTCATTTCTTTTATCATTATTTCGGCTTGTTTAATTGCGGCTTCTTTTCCAACAAGCTCATCTTTGATTGATAGTTGAATTTCTTCTAGTCGTAGTTTTTCTTTTAAATATTCATCTTCTTTTTCAGCCATCATAAGCTGTATGGCAGAGTATATTTCTTGCATTGCTTCTACTTTATCTTCTTCGATTCTTAATTGTTCTGATATTTCTAACTCTCGCGTTTTAAGCTCTAATAATGATTTCTCGCTCTGTTCTACTACTTTTTTAATTAACTCTTTTTCTCTTCTTACAGAATTTTCTATATCATCAATCTTCATTTTCAATTTTTCTATGTCAATTTCTTTGCTATCATATTGTTTCTGTAGATCTTTTAGTTCTTTTTCTGCTTGAGCAATATCGTAACGCTGAAGCTTAATATAGTCTTTTAAAGAAGTGATTTTTTCTTTTAGCCCGCCAATGTTTTCATTTATTGAGTTTAGTTTTTCCTTATACTTTTCTTGATCGTTTTCGAACTCTATGGCCATTTCTTCTATGCGTCTTTTGTTATCGTAAATCATTTGTTCAAATAAGTTTATTTTTTTCTGCTTATTCCGTTCAGCTGTACGTGTTTGTTCTAGGTTTTCAGTTAACAAGCTGTGTTCTGCCATTACAGGGTTGAGTCGTTTGTTTACTTCTTCAACTCTTGCTTTTGCCACCTCAAGTTTTCTCTCAAAATCTTGGTTGTGTTCTTTTAAAATTTCTTTTTCTTCCGTCAGCGAATTTCTTGTCATTTTAAATAATTCATCATTATCATACAGAGATTTCTTTTCAAGCCTTCTTTGTGTTTCTAGTAATTCCATTTCTCGCGACATTTGATCTGTCTCTTTTTCCATTATTATCATTTTTGCTCGCAGATTTTTTAATCGTATTTGTCCGGTGTTTAGCTTCTTTTCTAGCTGCTGCATTTCCTTGTGGTGTGCTTTTTCGCAGGTACTTATATCATTCTCCATTGTGTGTAATGATTCCAGCGTTAAATCTAATTGTACCTGCTCATCTTTAATTTTCACTTCAAATGCATCAAGGGTCTTTTCAATCGCTTGTTTTTCCACTGTTATTTTCAATAATTGTTTATTCTTTTCTCGTAATCTGGCATTAATAGATTTTAAAGTATCTAGATGCTGATTCTTATCATGATCAAATTGTTCTACAGATTTTTCTAGGGAACTAATTTGTTTATTAAATGCTTTTTCTTGTTCAAGCATTCTGGCAAGTCGTTTTAAGTTATCTTGGTCTGTATCAAGCAATTGGCTCATTTTATCTTTTTCGTTTACTAACTCCCCATGTGAAATCTGTACGTTTTTCTGCATTTTGTTAAAAGGAGCATAATTATAACTCCTTGTAAGTTCTCTCTTGTCTAATTGACCTTCTACAAGAGATAATTCATGGTTTATTCCAATAATATCTTTTGGTTTTAGAACAATACTATTATCAATTTTTTTGTTTCTTGCTCCGATAACTGTAAACAGCTTCTGAACCCCTTTGTTTAGATTTTTATAATGTCTTCTTTTATTAATATGGTTTTTCTTTATTCTTCGCATAGACATTAATGTTTCGTCTAATACGGCTTGCTCTGTATGTAGCTGGTCTTCTAATGAAATGCGGTGATCTTCCCCGCTTTGATGCTCCTCCGTATATATTGCCATTTTTGTTACAAAGTCCGTCATCTCTTGTTCTAAATCAGAAATGTTTTGTTCTTGTTTTTCTTTTTGAATCGTTAATTCTGTTATTTTATCATTAAGCAATGAATGTTTTGAAGAATATTGCGTGTCTTTTTCATTCAAGATATTTCTTTCAATTTTATTCTTTTCACGAATTTTATTTAATCGTTCTTTCAGCTTAGATATCTCTGCTTTTCCTCCAGGAATATTTTTTTCTGTGTCGGAAATGCGTGCTTCTAGTACTGTTACTTCTTTATCTGCAGATTCTAATTGTTCTTGAAGAGCGGAAAGTTTTTTGTCTTGCTTATCTAGATTCATTTCAAATGATTTAAGGCGGTCATTAAAAGCACGCTTCTCTTCACTTGATTTAATTTCCAACTTTTGAATTTCACGATTATTATGTCGAACTTTCTCGCGATTCATCTTTGCAGTATCTGTGGTGGCTTTTACGCGAGCCTCTAAATTCGATATCTCTTTTAAGGTTGCCTCATTTTGCTTTTCGCCTTGACTTAGTTGCCCATCAATATGCTTTGATCTGTCCGTTAGTTTTGCAAGATCTTCCTTTAAGATTTTTGATATGTCTCTATTCTTTTCTTTGTGAATTATTTTTATCGTTTTTTCTTTTTCTGATAATTGCGCCAATGTTTGTTCTAAAGCTATGTCTTGCTTTTTAATATTATCTAAGCTTTGCTCTTTTGCTCTTTCTTTCCTTGTAGAAATTTCTGTAAGTCTTGATTCTATAGTTTCTTGTGAACGGATGAAGCTTAAGTCAGACTCATTGAATTCTCTTTCTGCCTGCCTACAGTGTCGATCTAATTGATTTATATGATTTTCTAAATCGGTCTTTTTATTTGTTGCCCGCCTATGATCTTTTTTCAACTGTCTATGCTTTCTTGTTAATGCTTTTTCTTCATTTTCTATATTTCGTATCTCTACACCTGCGTCCACCATCTCTTTCTTCTGTTTTTTTACTGTGTCCCCAGATAGCTGAATAGAATCTTTGCTAATTAAGATGCTTGTTCGTGTTGCTTGAAGCTTTGTTTCTAATTTTTTTATTTCCTCTTTTAGCGCATTTGCCTCATGTGTTGGAACATCATAAAACCCTGCCAATTTTAGCTTTTGTTCTCTTAGTTCTTCTTCTAGTTGAGGTATTTCATCGGAATTAAAAACGATATCTTTTTTATTGCTGGAGATTGAGCTGTCCAACTTAGATAATTGTTCTTGCATCGATTGTTTGCTGTCACGCAACGAAACAAGCTCTTTGTGTTTTAATGACATTTTGCTTTCCAGCGAAACGATTTGTTTATCCAAAGAAACGATTTCTTTCTCAAAGTTTGCCAGTTTGGGCTTTGAAGATTTTTTTACTTTATTCAATTCGTTATTTGCTTGATTTCTTTTTTTATTTAATACTGTTAGCTTGTCTTTTCTATCTCCAAGTCGTTTGTTTAATTCCATTTCTTGTATTGTAAGCTTTTCCAGTTTTCCCTTCAGCTCTATTCGATAATCATTATTATTTCTATCCGATTCTTCTTTGTTCTTGAAAATTTCTTTTTGGTTATTAGCGAGCTCTGTAGATAATAACTCTTTTGTTTCCTCTTTATTCTTATTAGCAGTTTCTGCGTAAGAAATTTTTTGTTTTGATATCAAACCTAGTTCATCTTTTAATGATCTTTTTTCTTTCGTCCATTCATTAATTTCTGGTTTAAGCTCGCTAATTCTTGTTCTTTCTAGTACAATCTGCAGCTCTAACTCCCGATTGTCTGTATCTATTCTTTCCGATGATTTATTTAACTGATCTATCTGTGATACAAGCAATGAGCTTAGGCGTTCGTAACCATTTTCATGTTCTCTGGATTCTTTTTCTATATTGTTAATGCGCGCTTTTTGGTTTTCTATAGACTTGCGGATATTTAGGAGTTCATTAAGGGCCTGCTTATGTTCTTTTTGAAGATTTAGCAGGTTTTCATATTGATTTTTTAATTCTTCCAATTGTTTTTCTAAACCTGATATTTTCTCATCTCTGTCTTTTATTGCCTTTTCCTTTATTTCTTTTAAGCCCGCATAATGTTCTTGTGATCTTCCTAGGTCCGTTTCAGATTTTATTAATCTTTTTTGTGTAAGTGAAAGAATGTCTTTTTCAGTTTTATAGCGTATTTCTCTATCTTTTATATCTTTGCTTAATGTTTCTATTTTCGCAGATAAATCTGAAAGCTTCTTATGTAGTGTATTAATTTTATCCTTAATGCTAATAATTGTTGTTTCTTTAGATTTTTGATCTTTTTCTAGCGATACCAGTTCACCATCTAAAGCAATTAGCTCACCAACATATTCTTTTATGAGAACTAATTTTGGTGTCATTTCATTTATACGGTCAATAGACTCATTTATATTACTATACATGATGCGCTCATCTTTCTCTAATGAACTTAAATCATTAAAGCGATCGGCTAGACTTTCGGTTTCTGATACGTTTGTAGGTAGCTTTCTCCGAAAATCTGGTAACCTTGAATTTGCGGATGCTATTACCTTATTTGCTGTTTCTAATTCAAAAAAGTATATTTTTTGTATCTTTTCAATTTCTTGTTTTCGTTCATTAATCGATAATGAGAGAGCATCAATTGTTACTGTGGATGTTGTTTGATCTGCTTCTAATATTTCAATCTCATTATCTAACGAATCTTGTTCTTTATTTAAAGAGGTTAGTTTTTTATTATTGTGCTTAATGTTTTTTTCATCCGATTTAATAATAGCTTCTTGTTTGTTTTTAGAAGTAACTATTTTATCTCTCGATGCAGATAGTTTGCCTAGTTCATTTTTAAAAGACTGTTTTTGATATTTAACTGATAATTCTGATGCGGCGTTTTCAGCTTCATGCTCTTCCTGCTTGCCTTGCGCTTGCTCATATCCCTCAATTAGTTTATTTATCTTATTATCAAGTTTGTCAATCTTTTTTCGTATAAAGCGTAATGTTGCATCATGCTCTAAACGCTTTTTTTCATAATCACTTACCGTGGTTCGCATATCCAATTCATTTTTATCAATGGCGGATAAATTTTCCTGTAAATCTGATGAACAGCTCTCAAATTCAAATTCTGCATCATTTAATTCATTATTGACTGCTTCAATTCTCTCATTAATCACACCTAGTCTTTTGCTAAGATCCTGAATTGTGCCAGCATCTACCTTCATGTCAATTATAGTTTTTTTCTTTTGCTTTCTTAATTCAAATTCTTTCTGGTCGATTTCACGCTGTTGTTTTTTAAATACAACTTGACGCTTTCTGGGCTTCATTTCGTATTCATCTCGCTGACTAAATTGAAAATTTAAATCTCCTGTTGTCTCATCCTGTTCTTCAATATGGTGGTCAATATCTTTTTCTATATCTTTAATTCTTGATGTACAAAGACTAATACTATCCTTTAATTTTCGTATCTCTTGCTGTTCTAGCTTTTTTTCTCTTCCTACATCTTTAAGCTTCATTCTCAATTTTTTTTCTATAACAGCGGATTTCTTTTTCTTGGCATTTATTGGTGCATTTAATTTGTCTATCTTTTTTTCAATCAGATCTACCTCAGTATATATAGGCATAGCCTTACTTTTTTGTTTTTTAAGATCTTTATCTGCCTTTTCTAAATCTGATCTAGTCTTCTTTTCATCGTTATTATATTCTGTAGTTAAATGATTAATGTCATGTATGTTTGTTTCAAGGGCGTTGTTTGCAACTGCGATATCCTTTAAATACGTATGCTTATTTCGCATCTGCTTATCTATCTCAATCGCCATCGCCTCGGGGTCCTTAAAGGCTCTTATCATCTTATCTAACTGAATTACATCATCGCGAGACTTATTAATTGCTGAATTAATTCTTTCGCGATCCTGCAACATGGCATCTCTATTTTTTAATAATTTTTTCTGCTGCTTTGTTACGTTCATGGCCTTAAATAGATCCGCATATAATCCATCAATATCTTCTACTGCTTTCCCTACTGTTCTTTGAGCTATTGCGCTTATATTCTTTATATGACTGCCCGGGCCACCTAGATACACATTGTCTATTTCTAAGACCTTCTTAGATATTGTGCTTCGTACGTCTGAGAAATATTTCATTGAATTATCAAGTTCTTTCGAAAATTTTGCTATGGGAGTCCCTAGAAGCTGTTGAGCGTCTGTCCATGGTATGCTATTACCTGTATCTATTATGCTTTCATCAATTTCTATTCCATAATTAAGGAGAAATTCTTCTGCCTGTTCTCTTTCAACATCAATGACCTTTCGCCCTACTTTAAACATTTTACAAAGTGGTAAATAAAAATCTCTTACCCCTACCCAAAAATATCTTGATTCCACTAATTGCTGATTTTGAATTAATGCTAAATTGGTTCTTCGCTCATCTATATATATCATTAATGCATTACCTGAACCTGTGGTCCCTGCGCCATATGTATATATATTGTGTAATATTTTGGGGAACGCTGTAGAATATCTAGGCTGAATACCCTCTGCCGTTAGGTTTGTATAGTCATTTTGTATTGTTCCCCCGAGCGCAGAGTAACAAACTACAGCGCTGTTTTCATATTTATCATTTAAAGACCAATCAATAATGGATTCTTCTAATTTTAAATTGTAAGATTTTGTAAGGTTGTAATAGAGGTAGTCTTTGAAATCTTTTTTACCACCCCCCTCAGGAGTAGCAACAAATGTCATTTCATAATTATATCTAGTAGAGTATAGTGCTAAATAATGCGTGCTGGTTTTTTTTGGATCTACATAATTTGCATAAACGTGCTTTATTAGATCCGGAAGAGTTTTAATGGCGTGGCCATTATATTGGTAAGGAAGATCATATATTTTTGTTTGTTGAATTTCAAATGTATCTAGTTTTCTTGAAGCTTGAAGAAAGGTTACGTTGTCACCGGTATGTATAAATGTCATTGCTTCATTCAACCCATTTAGATTCATTTTTAAAGATTCTAATATTCTTGCAGATTGCTTTTTTGGTTTGTACCTCTTAATAGGGGCAGTTGTTTCCAGTGCGCTTTTTTTCTTCTTTTCAGCTTCTACTCTTCTGTCAATAGCCTTGCGTCTATCCGCTAATACTCTTTTATCTATTCCGGTGCGTCTTTCATCTCCAGATCTTTTTTCTCCATCATCAAAGTTCTTTTTCTGTCTTATTCGCCGTTCTTTGCCCACTCTTCTTTCCAACGTTGTGCGTCTATCACCTCCTCTGCGACGATCAGCAATAATACGAACAGGGCCATCTCCTTTTGGGCCTGTGGATGAAGATTCATCAGATTGGTCTTGTGATGTAGGTGAATCTGTTTGGTTAATCTGTGCTGGGGGTTTTCCTTTAGCTTTAAGCAAGGAAGCCAACAAGGGATTATCATCAGACTTATCAGGTGAAGTTTCTTCGGAAGTGTCTAAAGTTGGTTCAGGCTCCGCTTCTTCATCCGTATCCACTTTCTTAGATCCAGTGAATGTGCTTTGTTTTGTTAAAGGTGAAGGCTGATCACCTAGTAACGTTTCATCTATTTCGAACTTCTTGGCGGAATTAATAAATTTATTTTGTGTTATACCTTTAACTTTTTCAGACTCTGCAATAATTAAAATACCAGCGGATTGTAATTTTTTTATATGATAATAAATTTTATCTTTAGGAAAATTAATTTCATCAGATATTTCAGAAGCAGTTAGTGGGTCTTCATACAATACATCGATGATCTGCTTACGTATAGGATCAGAAATAACCTTTAACAGCTTAATGTTATCTATTCGTAGGGTGTCTTGTTGTTTTGAAGCCATAATAGTTATCGTGTAAACGCGATCATGTCGTTTACCAGTTCAAACTGAAAGCCTCTTATGTGGTGCTTATAGCTCATTTATGTATGTGGTCTCCGCAAAAATCACTTATTAATAAGTAATTTTAGCAAATTTATGTGAAAATAGTATTAATTGCAAACAACTGTTTTAAATAATTTCATCATTGTAATTAATAGTAAAATGATAGGCATAATGTTAAATAAAAAACATGAGGTCTGTAATATATCATAATAAAGTATCAAAATATTAATATTACAATCATTAATAATTGCATGTCCATAGTCGGTGATAATGTGGTTTTGTGAAATTTGTTCTGTAAAATATAATGCCATAGAATATTACAGATTGAATCTGATGAAGAGTAAAGTTTGATATCTGTAATATATATAATGGTATTGTAATTATCTGTTGTGGTATGAAAAATAATACAAAATTTAATAAATAAGAGCTTAAAACAGGTTTTCTACGTTTTCAGGCGGTCTCCCTATTACACCAACGTTATTTTTAATGATTATAGGTCTTTCAAGTATTTTTGGGTTTTTTGCTATTAATTTCAATATTTGATGATTCTTTAGCTTTTTAAGGTCCAATTTTAATTCTTTATAATTCCTATCACTAACCCTAACTATACTCGCTGGATTTACACCCAATATATTACATATATTACCTAATGTTTGAATGCTTAGTGGTTCTTTTAGATATTCAACAATCGTAAATTCAACATTGTTGGCACGCAACAACTGGACTACTGCCCTACTTTTACTTCATCGATTGTTATGGTACACTGTCATACACATACTATACACTCCATTTTATATTATTTCACAATATTGACTAAATGTCTTTTTCTTTAATATGGGTACCCGGGCATTATCAGCGGGCAGCCCGACTGGAATCAATAAATATGCACGTTCATTTTTTGGTCTATTACAAATTTCCTCTAAAAATCCCATTGGTGAAGGGGTGTGTGTAAGGGCGACCAACCCTGCTTTATGAATAGCTGCTAATAAAAAGCCACATGCAATACCCACTGATTCGTTTACATAATAATTTTTATATTTTTGACCATTATTTAGATCATATATCTGCTTAAACACAACTATTAAATACGGTGCGTTTTCTAAAAATTCCTTATTCCAATCTGTTCCAAACTTATTTAGATCATCTAACCAACTTTGTGGAGCCCTTTGTGTATAAAATGATTTTTCTTCCTTTTCTGCAGCTTTTCGTATTTTACTTTTTACCTTTTTATCTTTTATTATTGAAAAAAACCATGGCTCTTTATTGGCTCCAGATGGTGCGCTTGCTGCTACTTGTATAATATTTTCTATAATACTCTCTGATATTACATTTTCTGAATATTCTCGCACAGATCTACGATCTATCATCTCCTGTTTAAAAGCTTCTGAGTGAGCTACCCGGGCAGTATCATTTTCTTTCTTTTTTCTATATTTCTTAAAACTCATCGGTTTTTTACGCATTTTTAATTTACAACAGATTCTTCAACATATCATAACCCTCTGTAATAATTTACAGACCCTTTTACCGACGGAGATATTTTATATTTTTATTTTAATTATGTTGATTGTATCATTGATACTCTTAATTATTCACACTAAAATAGCATAATCTATTTTTATAGAATAATCTTGATAACATACTTTTACCAAACCAGCACTGGGATTCATGCCTCTTGACGTAGGCACCATTACTATTATCGTAGGAGCCCAATGGGGAGACGAGGGTAAGGGTAAAATAACAGACTTCTTTGCTGGTTCATCTGATTATGTAGTAAGATACCATGGTGGCAATAATGCTGGTCACACTGTTATCGTTGATGGAAACACCTTTAAGCTTCATCTTATACCTTCAGGAGTTTTATATCCTACACCCATAAGTGTTATTGGCAATGGGGTGGTTATTGACCCCGCAGCATTAATTGACGAAATATCCTATTTAACCGATAAAGGTGTTGTGCCTAACTTAATGATTAGTGATCGGGCGCATGTAATTATGCCTTATCATAAATTATTAGATTCTGCATTATCTGACTATCAAGACACTCTAGCTGCTGGAAGCACTAGGCGCGGTATTGCCCCAGTTTATGGGGACAAAATGTTCCGCAATGGTATCAGAATGATAGATATTTTAGAACCAAAAATATTTATGGAAAAACTTCAAAAGTCATATGCTTTTGCTAATAATCTTTTATCCTCGATTACTGGACAATTAATTGATTTAGATATGGATACTATTTATGATGATTATTTAGATATGGGCAAACGCTTATCTTCATATGTATCAGATGTTTCATTGGAGCTTTATGAGGCCTATAATAATAATAAAACTATATTGTTTGAAGGCGCGCAGGGTATTTCCCTTGATGTTGATCATGGTGTTTATCCATATACCACTTCTAGCAATACAATTGCGGGAAGCATTTCTACTGGCACTGGTGTAAGCTATAGAGATATTCATAGAATAATTGGAGTAACAAAAGCGTATCTTAGTAGAGTCGGTGAAGGACCGCTCCCATCAGAAGTTCGCGGTGATGAAGCAGCAGAGCTTAGGGAAAAGGGTGGAGAGTATGGTACTACAACAGGTCGCCCTAGGCGCGTAGGTTGGTTAGATCTTGTACAGGTCAGGCAGGCTGTTCGTGTAAATGGTTTAACGGAAATCGCTTTAACTAAATTAGATATTCTATGTAATACCAAAGAAATTTCAGTTTGTACGGCATATGAAATAAATGGGACAAAAGAATCTGAAATGCCCGCGAGTTTACAAAAATTTCGCGCTGCTAAACCCATATATAAAAAGCTTTCTGGGTGGGGTGGTTTAACTAATAATATGATTAAGGAGGGCTACAAGGCGCTTCCAGAGTCGCTTAGAGATTACGTTACTTTTATTGAAGATGAAGTTAATTGTAGGGTTTCAATAATATCTGTAGGGCCCGAGAGACATCAAACAATTATTAGATAAACTTAGTGTCTTTTACAAAAGAAATAATTGATTTTAACGGGAAAACAGATTCTCAAATCGTAGATATTTTACAGCAACATAATATCCCTTTATTGCCTAGTGAAATTAAAATGATTCAAAACGACTTCTTAGGCAGACCGCCTTCTCTTGCTGAGTGTATATTGTTTTCAATAGAGGGCTCTGAACACTGTTCCTATAAAAGCAGCAGAAACCATCTTAAACAATTTATTACTGAGGGACCTGATGTTGTTCTGGGCGCCAAAGAAGATGCTGGCGTTGTCTCCATCGCCCAAGATAATAATGGCAATCGCTGGTGTATTGTTATGAGCCATGAATCTCATAATCATCCATCGCAAATTGTACCATATGAAGGCGCAGCTACTGGAGTGGGGGGGAATGTTAGAGATGTTTGTTGTATGGGTGCAAAAGTTATTGCCTGTACTGATAGTTTTCGTTTTGGTAATATCCAATCGAACAAAACAAAATGGATTCATGATGGTGTTGTTGCTGGAATAGGTGGTTACGCTAATCCTTTAGGGATTCCAAATATTGGAGGAGACATATATTATAATGAAAGCTATAATGATAATTGTCTGGTTACACTCGTTACGCTTGGCGTGGTGCGTGAGGATGAAATATTTCACTCATATGCCCCTGAAAATGCCGATGGTTATGATCTGATTCTTGTGGGAAAAGCAACTGATAACAGCGGATTTGGCGGTGCAAGTTTCGCATCACTTGAGCTGGAAGAAGGGAAGGAAGATCAAAACAAGGGGGCGGTGCAAGAGCCAAATGCTTTTTTAGAAAGACATATTCTAAAATCCACATATGCACTATTTAAAATAATTAAAGAAAAAAACTTATTAAACAAGGTTGGTTTCAAAGATTTAGGTGCCGGAGGGGTTGCTTGTGCAAGCGTTGAGCTTGCTGACACATCTGGTTATGGAGCAGAAATTTGGCTAGATAATGTGCATGTTGGCATGGAGGGTTTACACCCATCTGTAGTTCTGTGCTCTGAAACCCAAGAAAGGTTTATGTGGGTTTGTCACCCCGATATTACTGATATAATATTAGATCACTACAACAACACATTTGACTTACCCAGTGTTTCTAATCTTGCCCGAGCTTCTGTGGTTGGAAAAGTACATAATAACAAAAAATATATAGTACATGCTGGCAATGATGAAATTGTGAACGCACCCGCAGAAATGATAACAAAAGGCTTTAACTATGATCGTCAAATTAAAATACCAGAGTTAAGCCACAGTGAACCTGATCTCCAAGAACCAAAAGATTATAATAAGATTTTAGATAAACTTCTATCTCACGAAAACATATGCTCTAGATCAAGCGTCTATGAAACCTATGATAAACAGGTGCAGGGCAGAACTATTATAGAGGCAGGTGAGTCTGATGCAGGTGTGCTTGCCCCATTTAATAGCAGCCAGTACCCAGAAGAAATTAGAAAAATTGGCCTTGCACACTCTACGGATCATAATCCCCTATATGGAAAAATCAGTCCTTATTGGTGTGGTGTAAATTCCGTTGTCGAATCAATGAGAAATGTTGCTACCGCAGGCGCTACACCACACGCTATGACGGATTGTCTTTGTTTTGGGAATCCAGAAAAACCTGAGCAAATGTGGCAGTTTGCAGAATCTACAAAAGGCGTTGCAGATGCATGCAAAGGAATCCACCTGAAACATGATCCAGATCATTCTGTGCCAATTATTGCTGGAAATGTAAGCTTTTACAATGAATCGGCGGTTGGGGCAATTCCTCCTAGCCCAATTGTAAGTTGTTTGGGAAGGTTGTCAGATGTAGATAAAACAATTACAATGGGGTTTAAGAAAAAAGGGTCAGTAATTATACTTATAGGCGAAAGAAAAAATGAGCTTGGAGGTAGCCTGTATTATTCTTTATTCAATTTCTTAGGTAAAAATTTACCAAAACCAAATCTTAAAGGTGTAGAATCTGAAATTTGGGCATTAACTGATTTAATAGATTATCAATTAATTCTTTCTGCTCACGATATTAGTGATGGGGGCGTTGCTGTTGCGCTTTCAGAAATGTCATTTCAAAATGAAATAGGGTTTGAAGTTAATGTTGAAAGCTCTCTTCGCGCTGATGTCTGGCTTTTTAGCGAAACAGGTGGATTTGTTATAGAAGTTGAAAAGGAGAATTTACAGGCGATTACAGCTACTTTATCATCATATGAAATACATTATGAAGAAATTGGAAAAACTACCGATCATCAAGCAATGGTTTTTGGAAAAGAAATTCATATGCCTATTTCAAAAGCAAAAGATGGCTGGGAAAAATCTCTAAGAAATCAAATTAAATGACATTAAAAAATTCAATCACAAAAAAAATTATATTTAAAATCATTAAAGAGCGATTTATAAATGAGGTTCCGCACCTACAACTGCTTGGGGTTAAAGTTGCAAAATTTGACTATCCAGATGTTGAACTAGAATTAAAATGGAAAAACGAACTTGTTGGAAATGTTATTCAACAATCGTTGCATGGTGGGGTGACGGCTGCGGTCCTTGATTCTATTGGTAGCTTGGTGGCTGTAGCCCATTTCATATCTAATGAAAAAAATCTAACCGCAGAATATCTCAAAAACAGAATTAGCCATATGGGGACAATTGACTTACGAACTGATTATTTATTACCAGGACGTGGTAGCAGATTTACCGCAACAGGAAAAGTCGCGCGAGCAGGAAAAAGGGTTACGGTTTGTAGAATGAAAATGTTTAACGATGATAAAGAATGTATCGCTATAGGAACCGGATCTTATTTATGGAGCGATAAAAAATCATCGTGAAAAAGAACAAAGTTGATTACAAGCTAGCTGGAGTTGATATTAGCGCTGGTAACGAAGCTGTAGATCTAATTAAGGATAGTGTTAAGTCAACTTTTTCAAATAATGTTCTAATAGGTTTGGGTGGGTTTGGGGCCCTATATGATTTAAAATCTATTATAAAAGAATATGATAATCCTGTCTTGGTACAAAGCATTGATGGTGTTGGAACAAAAACAATAATTGCAAGGAAGTTGAAAAAATATGACACTATTGGCATAGATCTATTAAGTGCAGCTGCCAATGATATCCTTGTTATGGGTGCAAGACCAATCACCTTTCTTGATTATATCGCCAATGACAAGCTAAGCCCTTCTATTATAAAGGAGATTATTGCTGGTATGGTTAAAGCGTGTAGGGATACTAATGTTTCGTTGGTTGGTGGAGAAACCGCTGAAATGCCTGATACCTACTTACCAGGTGAACATGATTTAGTTGGGGTTATCACAGGTGTTGTAGAAAAAAATAAAATTATTAGTGGAGAGTCAATTTTGCCGGGTGATATTATTTTAGGGGTACCATCTAGCGGTATACACACAAACGGATATTCATTAGCAAGAAAGATATTTTTTGATATTGGAAATTATGATATAAATGATACCCCAAGTGGCTTATCAAGCTCCGTTGGTCTAACGCTTTTGGAACCACATATAAATTATACAAATGATATTTTTACATTATTAGATAACAACATTGCTATTAATGGTATGGCCCATATTACCGGCGGGGGTCTTATAGAAAACATTCCTCGTATTTTACCGAAAAACTGTACGGCAACTATTTCTAAAGGAAGTTGGGATGTTCTTCCTGTTTTCAATTGTATACAATCTATCGGTAATATAGATGAGCATGAAATGTTCCGTACGTTTAATATGGGTATAGGCATGATAGTTATAGCTTCTAAAAATCAAGTTGGGCCCATCAAAAATTTAATTAATGTAATAGAAATAGGAAAAGTTGAAGAGGGGATGGGGGGCGTTAAACTAATATAGTGGGTCTTGATATAGCTATAGTACAGTTCCCAGGGTCAAATACAGAACGTGAAACGTTTATGGCTTGTGATCGCGTAGGGTTAAACCCTGTTGAGTTTTTATGGAATGAAAACCATGATACGCTCAGCCGTTTTTCTGGTTTTATTATTGTGGGTGGTTTTTCATATGAAGACAGGTCCAGGTCAGGCGCAATTGCCTCACTAGACCCTATTATTAATATTATAAAAAAAGAATCAGAAAAGGGGAAGCCCATACTTGGAATATGCAATGGTGCACAAATTTTAGTTGAATCGGGGTTGGTTCCTGGTGTAAAAAACTATTCACTTTCTTCCTCATTGTCCAATAACAAACGAATCGTTGATGGCGAAGTTCTTGGTACAGGATATTATAATGAATGGGCACACTTATCGTGTTCTATTGATCCAGCCAACAGCGCATATACACAATCATTTCATACGGGGGAAACAATTCATATCCCGCTTGCACATGCGGAAGGCCGGTTTGTTATCCCTGAAGATTTATTAACTATATTAATAAACAATAATCAAGTGCCCTTTCGATATTGCGACCCTAGTGGAAATATTATTAATGATTTTCCTACAAACCCAAACGGATCTATATATAATATTGCTGCGCTTACAAACAAATCTGGCAATGTTATGGCTATCATGCCACATCCAGAACGAACTATAAACGGGGATAAAATATTTATTTCAATGCGAGATTATATTGAATCAAAAAACAAGAAAAATGTTTCTTTTCTAGATTATAAATTCAATACGAAAAACATTCAATATTATACTTCGAAAGCCAAGGGAGTGGAGTGGGTTGTTAACATGATAATTACAGATAATGAATCAAACTCCGTACAGAACGCTCTTAATCAAATTGGAATATCTGTGCAAATACAACGCATGACTCATTGGGAAATCGTTGGAGGAAACAATTTAAATCTTGCAGAAATTGAAAAAAGCGGGGAGTTGTTTAATAGCAATAAAGAATATATATCAGATTATAATCCTAATGAAAATAGCGCCACATTTTTAGTTAGGCAAAATGAAGACGTGTTGGGCATTCAAAAAAAGCAGTCTCTTATGGATCGGTTTAATATAGCTGGATTAAATGAAATTCATCGTGGTGTGCTCTGGAACATAAAAGTAAAAAGTGGTAACTTTGACCGGGTTGTTAAAAAAGTTTTAGATAGTCAAATATTATTTAATCCGTTTTCACAAAGATGCTATAAATATGAATGATCATTATAAAAAAAGAATTTCATTAGAGCTTAAAAACTGCCTAACAGAAACAAGTTTCTTAAAAGGAAACGAAAAAACTGGTAAGGTTAGGGACCAGTATGATGCTGGAAATAAAATTGTTCTAATAACAACTGACCGACAAAGCGCATTTGATCGTGTACTCGCTGCCATACCGTTTAAAGGACAGGTTTTAAACCAAACAAGTGTGTGGTGGTTTAAAAAGACTGAGCATATTATTGAAAACCACTTAGTTGAAATGCCCGATCCAAATGTTATCATAGCAAAAAAATGTAAAGTTATTCCGATAGAGTTTGTTGTGCGAGGATATATAACTGGTAGTACAAGCACATCTCTTTGGACAGTATACAATAATGGGGACAGGGAATATTGCGGTAACGCTCTACCAGAGGGCTTGATAAAAAATCAAAAATTAAATAATAACATGTTAACACCAACAACAAAAGAAGAACATCATGATAGGCCAATATCCCCTGAAAATATTATAAAAGAAGGTTGGATGACAAAAGAAAACTGGGTTTATTGTAGCAAAGTAGCTCTGGATTTATTTTCTTTTGGTCAAAAAATAGCTTTAGAACACGGAATGATTCTTGTTGATACAAAATATGAAATGGGCGTTGATGAATCGGGAAATATTTTACTTATAGATGAAATACACACGCCCGATTCTAGTCGCTACTGGATTAAAAATACTTATGAACAAAGAATGGCTGATGGGTTGGAACCAGAAAATATAGATAAAGAATTTTTGCGCCTGTGGTTTGTTGATAATTGTGATCCTTATAATGATGACCAACTTCCATCAGCTCCTGAGGGTTTAGTTGTTGAACTGTCTAATAGATATATTTATTTGTATGAGACAATTACAGGGGAAACGTTTCCATTGCCTGTTGAGGGTGAACCAATTAAAAATAGAATTATAAATAATTTAAAGGAATATATATAAATGAAAGTCGTTATTATTATGGGTTCTATTTCAGATGAACCGCATTCATTAAAGATTACAAAAAAGCTTGATGAATACGGAATTAAATGGGAGCAACACGCTGCTTCTGCGCATAAAGAGCCAAGAAAAGTTTTAGAAATATTAGATAACAATATAAATGAAAAGAGCCTGGTGTATATTACGATTGCAGGCCGATCAAACGCATTGTCTGGTTTTGTAGCTGCAAACTCAACATTCCCAACGTTGGGATGCCCGCCTTTTTCTGATAAATCTGATATGCTTGTTAACATACACTCAACATTACAAATGCCTAGTAACACCCCTGTGCTTACTGTTATTGATCCAGGTAATTGCGCTCTAGCCGCAAAACGGATTTTGGGTGCCTGATCAATTAAATAGTGTTTCTCCCGTAGATGGCCGTTATAATAAAGACGTCTCTATTCTTTCAAACTATTTTTCGGAATCTGCGTTGATGAGATACAGGGTGATGGTAGAGATTGAATATGTAATTGCTTTAAGTAAAGAAAAAAAGCTGATTGAATTACCGTTAATTAATAACAACATTCAACGTTCTTTGCGAAAAATCTATCAAAAGTTTGATACTATCTCTGCTAGAAGAATAAAAAAAATTGAATCCCAAACAAATCACGATGTAAAGGCTGTTGAAATATTTATATCAGAAAAATTTCAAAAGCTTAATAAGTCTGAACTGAAACCCTGGGTTCATTTTGGCTTAACCTCTGAAGATGTAAATAATATTTCATATAGCATGATGTGGAAAGATGGAATAAAAAATGTTTATCTTGATAAGTTAAACACTGTTATTAAAGCAATTAAATTGCTAACACGCAAGCACTCTAAAGACGCGCTGCTGTCCCTTACTCATGGACAGCCGGCTACGCCAACAACTTTTGGTAAAGAAATGGCTGTATTCTATAATCGGTTAAATAAGCATTATAAAAAATTAAAAGAATTAGAACTGGAAGGAAAAATAAGTGGTGCAACTGGAACGTGGGCGGCACATGTTTCAGCCTATCCAAATATTGATTGGTTAAACTTTTCAAAAAAATTTATTAAATCGTTTGGATTGAAACATAATCCGCTCACTACTCAGGTAGAATCTCATGATTCTCTTGCAGAACAATATCATTTAATTTCACGAGTTAATTCTGTTTTAATAGATTTTTCAAATGATGTATGGCTATATATAAGTAGGGGAATATTGATACAAAAAATAGTTGATGATGAAACGGGTTCTTCAACTATGCCACATAAAATTAATCCAATTCATTTTGAAAACGCTGAGGGAAACTGTGGTCTGGGCAATGCCCTGTTGATTCATCTTGCAAATAAATTAACAATCTCAAGACTACAGCGAGACTTGTCTGGAAGCACGGTAATAAGGAACCAGGGCCTCGCGCTAGGATATTGTGTTATTGCGTTAAACAATTTAATAAAAGGAATTGAACGTATTAAAATCAATAAACAAAAAACCAAAGATGAGTTAAACAAGCATTGGGAGGTTCTTGCTGAAGCTGTTCAAACTATTCTTAGAAAAAATGGTTATCCAGACGCGTATGAAAAAATAAAAGAACTGACCAGGGGAAAAAGTATAAATAAAACTAACCTACAAAAAATGGTTTCATCTTTTGACATTTCACCTAACGACAAAAAGATGTTGATGGAGTTAACACCAGAGTCCTATACAGGTTTAAGCTCTATATTGGCAAAAATAAGATAATGTGTGGTATAGCTGGAATATATTCTAATAAACCCGTAGCTGCTGAGCTTTATGACAGCCTTATCCACTTGCAACACCGTGGACAAGATGCTGCAGGGATCATCACATATAAAAACCGAATGCATAAATCAAAAGGGTCTGGTTTGGTTCGTGATATATTTACAGATAAAAAAATAGCCAGGTTAAAGGGCAATATTGGAATAGCTCATAATCGATATCCAACTCATGGTGGCTTTAGCCATGGTGAAATTCAACCCTTTTGGACTTCAGTGCCATACGGTATCGCTTTAGCTCATAATGGAAACTTGACAAACTATAATGAGCTAGCAAAAACAATTACAAGCAATGAATCTAGATATCTAAACACGCAAAGCGACTCAGAGGTTCTTTTACATTTGTTTGCTGATTTATTACACAACAAACAACAACCTAATGATGACGATGAGTTTTTTAGCAACTTATGCTGTGCTATGGAAAAAGTGTTTAAAAAAGTTCATGGCGCATATTCAGTGGTGGCTTTAATAATTGGAAAGGGGATGATTGCGTTCAGAGACCCTAATGGTATACGGCCCCTTGTAAAAGGAGTTAGAACAAACAAAGATGGTAAAAAAGACCATATAGTTGCATCGGAAAACACCATGTTTTATCCGTTGGGTTTTGAGCCAGAGAGAAGCATTTTACCAGGGGAAATAGTGTATATAAATCAAAAGGGTAGGGTGTTTAATAAACGCTTGGTGAAACAATCGTTTAATCCCTGCATATTTGAATATGTATACTTTGCTCGTCCAGATGCAACGCTTAATGATGTAAGTGTCTATAGGTCTAGGTTAAGAATGGGACAAAATCTGGCTGAAAAATGGAAACAAAAATTTCCAGATAAAATTCCCGATATTATTATTCCTGCACCTAGCACTGCAAACACATCCGCGTTATCAATGGCAAACACACTAGGCGTTCGTTATTCTGAGGGTTTATATAAAAATCCATTTATTGGTAGAACGTTCATCATGCCCGGTCAAAAGGCACGTAAAAAATCTGTGCGCTACAAACTTACTCCTCAGCGAACTGAAATAGAGGATAAAACAGTTATGATAGTTGATGATAGCATTGTTCGTGGAAATACATCTCGGGAAATTGTTCGTATGCTGAAGGACTTTGGTGCAACAGAGGTGTATTTTGCAGTAGCATGCCCACCGGTGGTTTCGCCTTGTTTTTATGGAGTTGATATGCCAACCCGTAAGGAGTTAATTGCCAATAATAAATCTGTTGATGAAATAAAAGATTTTCTAGATGTCGATCAGCTAATTTATCAAGAGATTGATTCGCTATCAGAGGCTGTTATGAGAAAAGGTGATCATCATATTGATCAACCGTGTATGGCGTGTTTTGATAAAAAATATATCACAAATGAGATGACTGGTGAAAAAATAAAGGAATTAGAACAAATGCGCATCAAAGATCGCAACGGAAAGTAAAAATGAATATATTAATTGTGGGTTCCGGTGCGCGTGAACATGCCATTGCTAAAGCTCTACATAATTCACCAAAACAAAAATCTCTTTATTGTTTAGCAACAAATAATAATCCTGGTTTACAAAAACTGTGTTTTGATCTCCAGGTTGTGGATATAAACGATAATCAAATAATATCTCGGTTCGCAAAGGAAAACCATATTAATCTAGCTATTATAGGGCCAGAAAACCCATTAGCTAATGGTCTAACAGATGTATTAATAGATGGTGGTGTTCAGGTGGTTGGGCCAACCAAAGAGCTCTCTAAAATCGAGTCATCTAAATCATTTGCAAGAGACTTGCTGCGTGAATACAATATACCGGCATGCCCTCAATATAAAGTTTTTAATTCAATGAAAGGTGTACAAAAATTCTTAGATCAATTAGGAAATTATTTTGTTATAAAGTATGATGGGCTTGCGGGCGGGAAAGGCGTTAAGGTCTCTGGAGACCACCTAAGTTCGCATAAAGATGCATTAGAATATTGTGAACAATTAATACAAAAAGGTGGGCCCTTTGTAATTGAAGAAAAATTAATTGGTGAGGAGTTTTCTCTAATGAGTTTTTCTGATGGCAACAGCCTAAAACATATGCCCGCAATTCAGGATCATAAAAGAGCCTTGGATGGGGATGTGGGTCCAAACACCGGGGGAATGGGCACATACTCTGATGCTGACCACTCCTTACCTTTTCTTACAAACAATGAAATTAAAGAGGCGCAGAAAATCAACAATCTAACTGCTTCTGCTTTAAAAGATAAATATGGATATGGCTATAAGGGTGTGTTGTATGGTGGTTTTATTACTACTTCTAAGGGTGTAAAGTTAATCGAATATAATGCTCGCTTTGGAGACCCCGAAGCTATGAATGTATTATCGTTGTTAGACACAGACTTCATTGATGTTTGTTTAGCAATAACAGGCGGTACATTAAAAAATATTGATGTTAATTTTTTACACATGGCGAGTGTTTGTAAATACGCTGTTCCTAAAGGGTACCCCGACAAACCAATAAAAAATGAAGAAATCAATATAGAAAAGATAAATAATGATGATGGGTTGTTTTATGCATCAGTAAACAGTGATAATGATAAAATAATTTTAGCGGGTAGCCGTGCTGTTGCTGTTGTTGCTGTTGCTAATTCAATATCAAAGGCAGAGGAGGTTGCGGAAAAAGAAATTTCATGTATAAAAGGGCCGCTGTTTCACAGAAAAGATATAGGGAAAGATTTCCTAATTCAGCGCAGAGTTGAACACATGAGAGGCCTTAGGTGATTAAACTTGGGGTTCTTGGCTCAACGCGAGGGACAGATCTTCAAGCTATAATTAATTCCATAAATAAAAAAGAGCTGAGGGCAGAGATTGCGGTTGTGATTTCAAATAAAAAGGAATCTTATATACTTGAGCGTGCAAAACAAAACAAGATCCCTTCTATTTTTATTTCACACAAAGGTAAGAACAGAGAAGAATTTGATGAAGAAATAACAAGTGTTCTTAAAAAAAGTGAGGTGGAATTAATTCTTCTAATTGGTTTTATGCGCATTCTTTCAGCTAGTTTTTGTCAAGCCTGGAGAGACCGCTTGCTTAATGTTCATCCGTCGCTATTGCCAAAATATGCTGGAGGTATGGATGCAAGCATCCATGAAGAAGTGTTAAAAAACGGGGAAAAGGAAACGGGCTGCACTATCCATTTCGTCACAGAAGATGTTGATGGGGGTCCAATTTTGATTCAAAAAAAATGTCTTGTAGATGATAACGATACCGTTGAAACATTAAAAACGAAGGTTCAACAATTAGAAGGTGTGGCTTTTATTGAATCTATTAAATTAATACAAAACAATATATATGCTAAATAAACCTATCTTAAACAAAAAATCTTTAGAAATTAAGCGTGCGCTAATTTCTGTTTATGATAAAACTGGGGTTGTCGAGCTTGCAACAGCCTTAAATAGCTCTGGGGTTGAAATTCTTTCTACGGGAGGAACCGCAGCAGTTATTAGAGAACAAGATATACCTGTAATAGATGTTAGTGAGTATACACAGTTCCCTGAAATTATGGATGGGAGAGTAAAAACGATAAACCCTATAATAGAAGGTGGAATTCTTGGTTTAAGAGATCAACATGGGCCAGAAGCCCTTGAAAATAAAATAAAGTGGATTGACCTGGTGGTCTGTAATCTTTATCCTTTTTCAGAAATTATAAAAAAACAAGAATCTGATTTAGCCATGGCAATGGAAAACGTTGACATCGGCGGCCCCACTATGATTCGATCTGCAGCAAAAAACGTTGGTTGGGCTTGTGTGCTTGTAGATCATGGTGATTATAATAATTTTATTGATGAATTAAACTCAGATAAAATATCATATGAAACACGAAAAAAACTATCTGTTAAAGCTTTTGGACATACAGCTCAATATGATACAATTATACACAACCATTTGATTGATGAAAGCCTTCCTGATAGCTTATCATTTACCTATACAAAACATTCTATTTTACGGTATGGCGAGAACCCCCATCAAACCGCAGCGGCTTATAGAATTACAAATGATAAATCAATTAATATTCTTAACGCTAAAATTCATCAAGGAAAGGCTCTTTCGTATAATAACATAATGGATGCAGACGCGGCATTAAGTTGTTTAAAAGAGCTTGATAAAACAGCTTGCGTTGTGGTAAAACATTCAAACCCTTGTGGGGTTGCGGTAGGGGAAAATATGTTGGATGTTTATAAAAACGCATTTAGCGCTGACAGCTTATCTGCTTTTGGTGGAATTATTGCTATAAATAAAAAATGTACTGAAGAAATTGCCAATGAAATAAATAAAGTTTTTGTAGAAATTGTGCTCGCGCCATCGTTTGACGCTCGTGCGCTCGAGGTTTTTTCTAATAAAAAAAATCTACGCATATTAGAAATCGGCGATATAAAAAAGAGGGAAAATAAATTAGAGGTTCGGAACTTAGATGGCGGTTTGCTTGTACAGGGAGTAGACACAAGTAAATTAAAAATTAAAGAACTAAAAACAGTAACGAATATTAAGCCAGATGCTGGTGATATTGAAAATATACTATTTGGGTGGAAAGTGCTAAAACATATAAAATCTAATGCCATTCTATTGGTGAAAAACAATATGAGCATTGGAATTGGAGGGGGTCAAGTCAGTCGGGTTGATGCAGTTGATATAGCTATAAAGAAATCCGGGGAAAGGGCGTCGGATAGCATACTATGCTCAGATGCTTTTTTCCCTTTTCGTGATAGTATAGATAGAATTGCTGACGCCGGGGTTAAGGCTGTTGTGCAGCCTGGCGGATCTATACGTGATGATGAAGTTATTTCCGCTTGCAACGAACATGGGATTGCGATGGTTTTTACTGGGAAGCGCTGTTTTAAGCACTAGGCGTATAATCTTTAATCATTGCAAAATATATTAAATATCATTTGGATATTGCACCCCCCACTCTTTTCTAAGAGAATCCATAATACCTAAAACATTAAGACTGTTTTCTAATGGAAGGGTTGGGCTTTCTGTTTTGTTTTTTAATAAACAGTTTTGTGCCTCAATGGCTTCAAACTGATAACCAAAACCCTGAAAAGGTTTGTTAATTTTTATTTCTTCTCCTTTTGATAAATAAATAGTGTATTTCTGAGGATGATAAAAATCATGTACTACGATTTTACCTTTTTCTCCATATATCCTTGCCTCATGTGGTGTTATGAAAGACAGCGAAGAGCTAAGCTGGGCTAATTGTCCATTTTCATATTCAAGATTGTATGCTGCATATTCATCTGTTCCCTGATCTGTTAGTTTTGCAAAACCATTTACCTTGCTAGGTTGTAAATCAAAAATAAAATTACAAAAATTAATTGTATAAACACCCAGGTCTAGCAATGATCCTGCCGCTAGTTTATTTTCATAAAACCTTGTGCCTTTAATTGGTGGCTTTTTTATACCAAAGTCTGCTTGTATCAGTTTTGGTTTTCCGATAATTCCATTGTTTATTTTATTAATTAAATTTTTAATGGCTGGTAAAAACCTTGTCCACATTGCTTCCATTAAAAAAATATTTTTTTCTTTTGACAAATTAATCAAATGTTGGGCTTCTGTTGTGTTTACACAAATTGGTTTCTCACACAACACAGGCTTATGAGAGTTAAGACAAAGTAGGGTGTTTTTATAATGAAAATTATGCGTTGTTGCAATATAAACTATATCGACTTTTTCATTATTAACTAATTGATCATAATTATTATAGCATTTTTCGGCATTGTGTTTTTTTGCAAAACTCTTTGCTCTTTTTTTATTCTTTGAAGCAACTGCATACAATGTTGAGTTTTCAACATACTGTAAATCCGAAACAAACTTTTGTGCGATGTTTCCACAACCTATGACACCCCATTTCATTATATTTTTGATATTAATACTTTTTGTGAAAAATATTTTGGGTTATCAGTAATTATTCCATCCACCCCAAGCCCAGAAAGCCAATCGATAGCTGGTTTATTATTTACTGTCCAAACGTTGATACTTAAACCTCTTTCTTTGCAGTGTTTAACTAGGCCTTTAGTAACCAATGATTCTTTTGGGTGTATGCAGTCAGGATGAATAATATTTTTTAGAAATAATAATTTTGGGTTATCATATAAAAAACCAGTTCTAATATTTTTATCTATCCACTTCACATACCAAAGCGCTAGTGGGTTAAAGCTGGAAATCAAAACTTTATGAGAAATATTGTTGTTTTTAATTATACTCATTAATTCTTTAACAATTAATATAGCTGTTGAACTTCTTGTTTTAATTTCAATGTTAATTTTTATTTCATCTGGTATGTTTTTTATAACGCTTATTAACTGTGGAATAGATTCTTTGTTGTTTTTTAATCTATGGGCTGTGTTTGCTTTTTTTATATAAAAATATTCCATTTCTGAAATATTCCCCACAAGGTTTGTTTCCACATCTAAGTAATGGTTGTGTGAACATATAACTTTATGATCTTTTGTTTTTACAACATCAACTTCTAGTGCTTGTGCGCCGTATTTAATGGCTTCTAAAAAAGAGGTTAGTGTGTTTTCTGGTTTTTTAAGCAAATACCCTCTGTGAGCAAAAAATAAAGGTTTGTTATTGTAAAAATTTTTCATCTGTTTAGGCTTCCATAAATATAGATGTCGCAAAACAGCTCCTGTTATAATGAAAAATATAGCTATAAATAAATTCACTGTTTCGGGGTAAGGATGAGATGTTTAAACAAGTTGCTTTGTCTAATAAAATCTTCATCTATATGTGTTGTTCGATATAATCCTTTGTTATATAAGTCTGCTTGATCTAAATAATGAGGGCTTTTTTGTTGACCCGATTGTCCTGTAGGTATAATAAACTGGGTTAAGTTCATATTTCCCAGATCTACAATTCGCCTAAAGCTTGCACCAACGCTTTGATCAAAACCACCCAGTACTTCGTACTCACCTTTATTAACTGTCATGGTAGATCCTCCTGTTTTATATGGCCCCACATCAAAACCAAAAATCAAGTCTAGAATTTTTATTTTACCTAAAGGATGTGGATGTGTAAGCGTATGAAGCGATGCCCAAGTCCAAACAGACGGGTTTAATCCAACCTCTTTTTCTATTCTGTTTACTGCGCGCTCAAAAGAAGTAACAACAATTTCTTCCAAGGTTTCTGTTTTGTCTTTTGTGCGCACATCATCAATCCACGATGACTTTCCTTCTGATAGGACCCAGTGAATATTTCTATAAGGTAACATTGAAAAATGCACAAAGGCATCAAAAGCTTTTTTATCAACAAGATCCAGTTCATCTTTATATATATTATTTAATAATTCATCTAAAACTACATGAAACACCAGGGCCGCGCTAGAAGCTGGGGTTTCTATAAAATCCCAGTTTATTAAATACTCATAAGCGCTCTTTTGGTTTTCATCAAAATTTTTGGTTAGGTATTTAACAATATTTGGGGTGACTTCCCGAGCAAAGGAAGAAAGCCTGTCATTCTGTATTTTTTTCATATCGTTTACATTTAATTTTTCTTTGTTTTCTAATAGTTCTTCTATGCGTTCAATTCGACTTGGCTCTGCCCACTGGTTGGAAATATAATATGGAAAACTATCGTCAACTATTTTGTTGTTCGCTGTTGCTATGTATCCTTTTTGGGGATTATATATATAGGGCATTTCATCAAAAGGAACAAACCCTTTCCAATCATAATCTGAATCCCAACCCGGTCTTGGCACTAAGCTTTCTCCATCTTTCCTTATTGGAATACGAGCAGCAGCTCGCCACCCTATATTTCCTAAGGTATCAGCATAAATAATATTTTGTCCTGGAACTGAAAATGTTTTTACTGTTTTTGAAAACTCATCCCAATTATTTACCAAGCCGAATTGTGTTAATGCTGCTATTTCATTTGTTATAATATTTCCAACCCAAGACATAGATATAGCATAATCTTTTTCTTTTAATAGGGGGTGAATATCGCTAATTATGGGCCCGTGATGTGTTTCTCGTATTGTTATTGTGGTGTCTTTTCCTTCTTTTAAAGATATTGTTTCTGATCTTGAAATAATATCTAACCATTTATCGTCATGCTTATATTTGTTTTTATTTTTGGGGTGAATCTTTTCTATAAAAAAATCTATATCATCAGCCATAATGTTGGTAAATCCCCAAGCTATTTTTTCATTCTGTCCTAAAACCGGCAATGGGAAGCCGGGTAAAAAAGCACCGCTAACATTATATGCACCACCCTTTAAATGCATTTCATACCATTTTGATGGTTGAGTGAATTGTAAGTGTGGATCATTTGCAAGTATTGGTTTTCCCGTCAGAGACTTTTCTCCCGAAACAACCCAGCTGTTAGACCCAACACTTACGCCATTTGCGCCTGTTAAGTCTCTAATTCTTTCTTCATGATTCCAGATAGATGAAAAAAGAAGTTTCGTGTTTTTATAATATTTTTTGTTTGATATTGTTGGGCGAAATGGTTCATATAGTGGGAACAGTTCATTAAGTTTTTCAGAGCCAAAATACTCTAGCAACAAACCAAATAAAATCTCGGGTTTCCAGGATTGCTGCAAATCGTGTGCCATTAAACGACTGTATGCAATAATATCTGCTGGTTCTATTTTTAATGGCTTTACTTTTAACAGCTTAAACTCTAAAGGATACCTTCCATCTAGTTCATCAATTCTGGCATTAATTCCATCACATGTTCTTTGTAAAATTTCTATTGTCTTAGGATCTGTGTTTTCAAGAATTCTTTTTGAGGTTTTATATATACCCCAGGTTCGTAAGTATATATCATCTTTTAGAAAATCATTACCAAAAAATGCAGCAAGGCTTCCCCTGCCTGCAGAAACAACTAATGAGATTTGAAAAAGCCTATCTCTTGCCGTTTGGTATCCTGCTGCAAAAAACAAATCTGGTTCGTTTTGAGCAAAGATATGGGGAACGCCATATTTATCTGTAAATATATCTACTGTTTTTTGTAGTCCAGCAACTTTCTTTTCGCCGGAATATATTGGTAGTGCATCATGTAAATATATTCGTAATGATATAATTATTAATATTATGGCGCCAATAGAATATCTCATTACTGTTTTCATATAAATATATTTAGTTTTGATAATGTTATTAAACAATATAAATATTTACACATATTTCCGTAAAATCTCGCCTGTATAGTTAGTACATATGTTATTAATAATCGCAACAATATCTGTCTTAGGGGTGCTTCTTCTTTTTATTTGGGATACAAGTAGGGATCAAGAAAATAATAGCAATATTTTTTCTTATTATACCCCTTTTTTTGCGGAATCTGTAGTTACACATCACTATTTATCTTCACCAGAATCTGTTTGGAAAACTTTGTCGGACTTGGATTCTTATCAATCCTGGTTTCCTCAAATAAAACGTTTATTGCCTGATAGTGATACCGATAGATATGTGCATCAATTTTCATTTGATAGATTTTCTTTGCTTCCTGGCGCAAGATTGTTGCTGCGGCCAAACAGTTGGTCACCTTTTTACAAAAGTAGAGTTGTTGTTGTAAATAAAAATGAAAAAATTACATTTGATTTGAAATTAAATCCGTTTTATCGAGAATATGTTGATTTTTCCTTAAAATCTGAGCCACATGGAACATCTGTGGTTTGTCGTAGAAGAAGTCGGGGTTTGTTCTCTATATTTTTACTCTGGGGTTTTTCAAGCTATAAATACAAAATTCTTGAAAATCTTGGTTATTTTATTCCCTCTGATCTTAAAAAAGATATTGATTCTGATCTTACATCAAGTGAGAGCACATTACCCGCTTTGAGCAGAGAGGCTGTTATAGCACAATCTGTGCAGGCTGGTTTAGAAGGAAATATGGATTTAATTAATGCTATTCCAGATAAACCAACAAGAGGTATGGCTAAAGCTACATTGGTTCAGGTAAAAAGGAAGGGTGGGGAATTACCCGATCATTTAAAAACGGCTTTATCTGAAAAACCTGCTTCAACTAAAAGTAGCGCTACAAAAGCCACTTCTGATATAGGCGGTGGATTCGCTTCAATAGAGGAACACATTCACTATCTAGTTAACGTGGCTTTGGATGGAAACGACGAACCTTTGAATGCTGTTGACAACAAAGTAATTCGAGGAAAAGCAAAAGCTATGATTGTAAAAATCAAGAGAGGCTCCATTGATAGACCCCCTGTGCCAACAGTTTCATCTCCTGCGTCTACAACCAACACACCAAAAGAAACAACAGAAACAAAAACACCGAACCTTGAGGGAGAACAAGAGTTGATTGATCGTTTAGTTTTGGATGGTGTTGATGGAAAAATGGACGAAATCAATGCGTTGGATAACAAGGTGTTGCGGGGTAAAATTAAAGCTGCTGTTGTAAAACAAAAACGTCAGCTTAAGTAATTTTTTTATTTGTTTATCTTATATTGAAATTGATATAGGTTTTTTCTGTTTATTACCGGCACAACATTAAGCAGTGTTAATTCCATTTCATCTTTAAGGTTTGAAAAAAGTTTTACCCCTTTTGCAAAAACTAATGGGTGAAAAGTCAAGTACATGTGTGTTAAATATGGAGAAAATAATGTGTTTGTCTTGCCCCCGCCAATAACAAAGCATTTTTCTGTTTTTATATTACTAAGAATTTGCTTTGGGATATCATCTCGATGAATCACAATTTCTTTTCTTCCTGATAAATCAGTATTTAAAGTTTCTTTTGTGTTAGATCCCATAATTACCGGCCAACCCATTGTTTGCTCTTTAAACAAATGTAAATCTAATGTCCATTCCACTGTTTCGTTGCTATGCCTTGCTATATAACCATCAGCAGTGATTGCTGCTATTAGTATTATATCCATATAAAGGGCTAATCTTTACTAAGCGCACTATCAATAAGAAAGTTGATATATTCTCTGTGTGCGCTTGTTGATGACGTAACCCCTGTTTGTTTTCTTGTGTAATTTTTTATGTTTTTTAATGCTCTATAAGCCGTTGATTGTGCGTGGTGGCCATATGTGTCTGCGTTTGATGGTTTTAAAATTTTAATCAAGCGGTGTGTGTACTCTGTTTGTAGATTTTGTCTAAAGGTGTTGACGTCACCTCGCATATCATCAATGTATATTGCAAGCGTAAGGTCTGATATAAATTCATTAAGGTTGTATTTATTTCCATAAATACCTGTATCAGATATCCTCTTTAAAACTTTTGAGTGTAACAAATGATTAAACACGTCTTTTTGTATCCCTAACACGCGGTCATGAATTTTATAGTCTTCGGTTGTTGGCATATGATTAAAACCTCTCCTTTGAGGTAGAAGTTTTTCTAATATGTCTTTTGAAAAAGAAAAAGCGTTAGGGTTAAACAGGTTTTCTTCAAGGGTTTTTATTGCTTTTTTTTGTTCTTTGTATGGAACAATTTTAAACGGTTCACCAGATCCCCGTTGCCCAAAAAAAGAACGATCAACATATACTCCACCTATATGTCTGGACACAACCTTACTTGCAATTCCTCTTTCCCTTAATAGTATATTAAATGCATCTAATAAAGACTGGTATGATTTTCCTCTGTCTGAATATTTTAGTACTAAATCATCCATTAAGTATTGTGTAAGAGCAATCCTGTCGCTTGCATATTCAACTGGTTCACTAGACATATCATAGATCATTGCCTGGGGATCTATTCCTTTTCCAGCCGCGCGCATATCATCTGCGTCATTGCCAAACGATAGTTCTGGGGATGTTGACCTTGATAGAATCGCGCTTATACGACTTTCTTCTAATTCAATATTATCTAGTGGTGTAGAATAACCAAACTCTATTGCCCATTTATCATATGGTCCTGGTGTTGTTGTATAATACTCACCTTGCTCTATTTCTGGCGGTGCAATATTAACACCTGGGTATTCCATTACAGATCCTGTTAGCCCCATTTCTTGTGTTATTCCTTTGTTGTGTACGCGTGAGTTGTCATGCAAATAGCTTGATTTAAAATTATGATTCAACCCCAAAGTGTGTCCTACTTCATGTAAAACTAACCGAATTAATGATTCATTAATTATTCTCTTTTTTAATTCTTCTGAATACCCAGAAACCATTGATGTGACAAAACCAAATTGGTTTCCTTGGTTTAAATAATATCCAGCTAAACATCCATCTGAAAAACTGTCTGCATCAATAATTTCTTCATAAAGCTTGTCATATTTTACCCTGTTCGTGAAATAAACAAACTCTAACATGATATCTGCTCCGAGGATTTGACCTGTTCTTGGGTTTACAAAGCTTGGCCCATAGCCCCCAAAAGGTGGTCGTGGTGAGGATGTCCATCTCAAGACATTATATCTAATATCTCCCGCATCCCAATCAGCATCATCTGGCTGAACTTTAACTTGAATTGCATTTTTAAACCCTGCTGTTCTGAACGCTTTGTTCCAACGTAAAACGCCTTCTTTTACAGCATCCCTAAATTCAAGCGGTGTGGTGTTTTCAATCCAAAACATGATTGGATCTATTGGTTCTGATATCGGTAGCTCTGGATATTTTTTTTGTAAACTCCATCGGTGAATTAGATCTCTATATGGTGTGTTGCTAACGGACGTCATGTCAGTTACTTGGGTCATAAAATAACCCACCCTTGGGTCGTCATGGCGAGGGGAATAGTTGTTGTCTGGAACCTCTATAAAGCTATGTTGTATAACTAAATTAACCGATCTTGGATCTGTAATCCCAGGCCCACCCCTGTTTACGGGTAGCGGGTTATCAAAAACATATTTAATAGCTATATCAGAATTAAAAGGATAATTGTTAATTGAAATATATTGGCATTTCTTTTTATTAAGAGACCCCAAAGAAAAGTGTGATCCCGGCTTGCTGTTTGGGTTTGGAGAAGGTTTTATTTGATAAAGATTTTCCGATAAAAACACATTGTCTGCTTTTATAAGAAGCGACCCGGATTCTTTATCTGTAAACACAATTTCTGATGTTGCTAAAACAGATTCATTTATATTTGCTGCGGATGCTTTACTTAATGGATTTTTAGGGTCAAAATAATAGGATGTGTTAATTCTTACAAACTCAACCCTGTTAAAATATTTTCTAATTACAAAAACCTTGCTTGATTTGTACGCTCCTCTAAAATGTCCAACATCCACCACCCCGTCTAACGTGTGCACAAAATGAATATACTCTTTATTTAGTTGGCTCTTTTCTATTAACATTTGCAGAGAACCATTTAAAGTGTCTTGATAAAAAGCAAACATGCCTTTAAACAATTTTGATGCTTTGGTTAAACTATCAAGCGTTACTTTTGTTGTGCTTGAGTCTGGTTTAGTTGTGGGGGGTTTAGGTTCTTCTTGGGATAACAGTGGGATCATAAAAACAACCAATAAGGATATAAAAAAACTTCTATTGGTGTATGTTTTATTCATGTTTTACCTCATTTTTTTGAACATATAAATCTGTTATGGTTTTTGTAAAAACTTCTCCTGCCAAACCCATTGTTTCTCCAAGGGTAGGGTGGGGATGAATGGTTAAGCTTAAATCTTCTGCATCCACTCCCATTTCTATTGCAAGAACAGCTTCTGAAATAATATCACCGGCCCCTGCTCCAACAATTCCCACACCCAGAACTTTTCTGGTTTCTGGGGAAAACAGTATTTTTGTTTTTCCAAAAGATGATCCAATTGCTATTGCGCGACCGCTTGCCGTCCAAGGAAATTCTCCTGTTTCATATGGTGTTCCTTTCTCTTTTGCTTCAGTCTCAGTAAGCCCAACCCAAGCAACCTCTGGGTCGGTGTAAACTACGCTTGGTATGGCTTCAACATCAAACGCAGACGGTTCACCGGCGCAAACCTCTGCGGCAACTTTTCCTTGATGTGTAGCTTTGTGTGCTAACATTGGATTCCCCGTTACATCACCAATTGCATATATATTACCAACCGATGTTTGTTGATATTCATTAACAGAAATAAAGCCGCTCTCTTCTATTAAAACATCTGTGTTTTTTATCTTTAGTTGGTCTGTGTTTGGTTTTCTACCTACAGCTATGAGCGCTTTATCAAAAACTTCAACAAACGATTCTTTTTTCGTTTCAATGGTAATGTTTAGTTTGTCTTTGTTGTCTTCAATGTTTACAACCTTTGATGAAAGATATATATTTTCAAACTGCTTTTCTAACTGGGTTTGGAGGGGTTTAACTATATCTTTGTCTGCTGCATCAATTAAATCAGGCAAAAACTCTACAACGGTAACTCTAGATCCCAGCGATGCATAAACCTGGCCCAACTCAAGCCCTATTATGCCCCCACCTATGACCAACAGTTTTTTGGGTATGCTATCTAATTCAAGGGCGGTTTTTGATGTTAGTATTTTTTTGTTTTTAACCGGTGCGTTGGGCAAAGGTGTGGAGTGCGATCCTGTTGCAATAATACATTTTTCAAATAATATTTTTAATTCTTCGTTATTTGTCTTAACCAACAGCTCTTGGTTTGAAATAAAAGTGGCTTCTCCGTTCAACACCTCAACGTTTCGGGCTTTTGCCATGTAAGATATTCCTCTGTTTAGCTTTGTGATTATTTTTTGTTTGTGCTTTCTAATTTGTTCAATGTTTATTTCCGGCTTTTTAAAATGAACCCCCATTTTAGTCAAGTGTTGCGCATCTAAAATGGTTTTAGAAATATGTAAAAGAGCTTTTGATGGAATACATCCCCTGTTTAAACAAACACCGCCAAGGTGTTGTTCTTTATCGATTAATGTTACCTTTTTTCCTAGGTCAGCTGCTCGAAAAGCTGCAGCATACCCACCTGGACCTGCGCCAACAACAACAACCTCTCTTTGTTTGTTTTGTTTCAATTAAATATAGTTATTTGAGGTTTTGTGGGTTATTTAAAATGTTTGAAAGCGAAACCATAAATGCGGCACCAGCCGCGCCATCAACCACTCTATGATCATAAGAAAGAGAAAGGGGTAAAATTAATTTTTTATCATCTGTGTTTACTGGAACCATTCTTGAAACACCCAATATTGCAACCTCTGGGGGGTTTATAATGGGGGTAAAAAAAGACCCACCAATACCTCCTAAATTAGATATTGTAAAGGTGCCCCCCTTAAGTTCACCAGGTGTAAGCTTTTTAGTTTGTGCTTTTTCACTAACAACCATTAACTCTTTAGAAAGCTCCTCTATGTTTTTTTTGCCAACGTCTTTTATTACCGGAACAACCAATCCGTCTTTTGTATCAACAGCAATTCCTATATGATAATATTTTTTAAAAACAATATTTGTGCCATTGTTTTGAATAGAGCTGTTAATAACAGGGTGTTCTTTTAATGTAGAGACCACTGCTTTCATAAGGTATGGCATCATTGTGACTTTTATGCTTTTTGTTGATAGTTTGTTTTTTTCTTTTTTTCGCAATAATTCTAAAGCTGTAATATCTGCTTCAATAAACTGTGTAACGTGGGGTATTGTTTGCCAGGCCCTTGACAGTCTTTTTCCTGTAATTGTTTTAATCTTTGTTAGTTTTTTAATGTCTGTGTCTCCCCATTGATTAAAATCAATCTCTGGTTCCAGGTGGGGGAGGGGTGTTTTTTGAGCAAACATTCGTGCTTTTATGTAACCATGAAGATCTTCCCTTGTTATTCTTCCTTTGTTTCCGCTCCCCGATATAATATCTAAATTTATATCAAGCTCTCTAGCGAGCCGTCTTACTCCTGGGCTAGCATATATGCCACTATCGCTTAATGGGGTTTTTGATTTTGGTTTTATATTTTCATGTTTTGCGGTTTGTGGTGGTGATGGTTTTGTTGGTGTTTTTTTAACATTTTTTTGGCTAGTTGTTTCTGTTTCTATTGTTAACAACAAATCGCCTGTTTTTACTGCTTGTCCGTTTTTAATGTTTATACTTTTCACCATTCCGCCCACCTCTGATGGTATTTCCATAGATGCTTTTTCTGATTCTAGCACTATCATTATATCGTCTTTTTTTATCTTTTCTCCTTTAGAAATTGGTATCTCACTAATTGTTGCTGATTCAATTCCTTCGCCAAGGTCTGGTAAAAATACTTTTTTAATTTTCTTCATGCTATACGGTTAATGGGTTAGGTTTTTCTGGATCAATATTGTATTTCTTCATTGCTTGTTCAACTTTTGACATTTGTATAACCCCCTCATTTGCTAGAGCTCTTAATGCTGTAATTATAATATAATATTTGTCTATTTCAAAAAAATGGCGAAGACTTTCTCTTGTGTCGCTCCTCCCAAAACCATCTGTTCCAAGCGAATAAAAAGGCCCGGGAACGTATGGTGCAATCTGTTCAGATAGCATTTTAACATAGTCCGAGACCGCTACGGTTGGAACAGTGTTTTTACTAAGGCTTTTATCTAGGTGTGATTTTCTTTGGTTTTTTGTGGGGTGTGTTAAATTCCACCTTTCTGTTTCCTCGGCGTTTCTTCTTAGCTCACTAAAGCTTGTGACGTTCCAAACCCCAGGGTCAATATCCCAGTCTTTTTTTAACAATGTGGCGGCCTGTAAAACTTCTTTCATAAGGGGGCCGCTTCCTAGTAGCCTAATTGTTGGGTTTTTTGTGGTTTTGATTTTATATAATCCTTTTACTATATCCGCTGAAACGCCCGTGGGGATTGGTGGGTGTTTATAATTTTCGTTTTCAACGGTAATGTAATATATACAGTCGTTATTTTTTTCGTACATGTCTTTTAGTCCGTGATGTACAACGGTGGCTATTTCATATCCGTATGATAAATCATATGCTTTGATGTTTGGTGTGACGGCAGCAGCTAAATGACTATGACCATCTTGATGTTGTAATCCTTCTCCATTGAGTGTTGTTCTTCCAGCCGTGCCGCCAATTAAAAACCCCTTTGTTCTCATGTCGCTTGCCGCCCATATAAAGTCCCATATTCTTTGAAATCCAAACATAGAATAATATATGTAGAAGGGTATCATATTTACACCGTTTAAACTATAACTTGTTCCAGCGGCTATAAACGATGAAACCGCTCCAGCTTCATTAATCCCCTCTTCAAGTATTTGGCCTTCTTTTGTTTCTTTATAATATAAAAACTGGCTTGAATCAACAGGGTCATATAGCTGCCCGCCATGTGCATAAATACCCAACTGCCTAAACAGGGGATCCATTCCAAAGGTTCTTGCTTCGTCGGGTATAATTGGTACAACGTTTTTGCCTATTGACTTATCTTTTGTTAATAACGTTAAGAGACGAACATAAGCCATTGTTGTTGATATTTTTCTTTCGCCCGTTCCTTCTAAAAGTTCTTTAAAAATTGAAATGTCTGGTATTGAGGCTTTCGGTCCTTTTAATCTTCGTTCAGGAACAAAACCGCCTAGTTTTTTTCGTTGGTTTAATAAATATTTTATTTCTTTGCTATTAGATTTTGGTTTATAAAAAAGCGCTGATTTTGCTTCTTGGTTTGTTATTGGAATGTCAAATCGATCTTTAAAGCATAACAACTCGTCTTGGTTGAGTTTTTTTTGTTGGTGTGTGATGTTTTGACCCTCACCAGCGTCTCCCAAACCATAACCCTTTATTGTTCTTGTTAGAACAACTGTTGGTTTACCTTTTGTTTCAACCGCTTCTTTAAAAGCAGCAAAAACCTTGATAGGATCATGCCCGCCAGCAGTTAATTTTTCAAGCTCATCATCGCTTTTGTTTTCTACCATCTTCAAGAGTTCTGGGTATTTTCCCCAAAAATGTTCTCTAAAATAGGCGCCACCCTCAACAACATACTTTAACAGGTCTCCATCAACGATTTCTTCTACACGCTTTAAGAAGAAATGGCTGTTTTTATGGTTTATGTATTCATCAAAATCGGAACCCCATATCACCTTAATAACATTCCAACCAGCCCCTCGAAAAGAGCCCTCAAGCTCTTGTATAACGCGGCTATTTCCCCTTACTGGTCCATCCAACCTTTGAAGATTACAGTTGACTACAAAAATTAGGTTGTCTAGTCTTTCTCTTGAGGCGAGCGTTAGGCCTGAGGTTGCTTCTGGTTCATCCATTTCCCCGTCACCAAGAAAAGCCCATACTTTTCTAGTGCTCTTATCCAGTAGTTTTCTATCTACTAGATAATTCATGAAGCGGGCTTGATAAACCGCCATCAAAGGCCCTAATCCCATTGACACGGTGGCAAACTGCCAAAAATCAGGCATTAGCCATGGGTGGGGGTACGAAGACAGACCGCCGCTTGGGGAAAGTTCGCGCCGGAAATTTTGGAGTTTTTTCTTATCCAGCCGCCCCTCTAAAAAAGCACGCGCATATATTCCCGGCGCCGCGTGTCCTTGAAAAAAAACTAAATCTGGTCCATGTTTGTTTTTGGATCCTTTAAAAAAATGATTAAAACCTATTTCATACAAAGTTGCTGCTGATGCATAGGTAGAAATATGCCCCCCAATTCCTGGGCTTTTTGTGTTTGCCGCAACCACCATCGCCATTGCGTTCCAACGAACAATTGATTTTATTTTTCTTTCCGTCTCACGGTTTCCCTCAAAGCGCGGTTCTTGATTTACTGGTATTGTATTAATAAATGGGGTGTTGGTGTTAAAAGGGAGTCGAGCTCCTTTGCTTGATGCATAATCAATTAACTTTTCAAGTAAAAACCGGGTTCTTTCGAACCCTTGTTCTTCTAATTCATCCTCAAGCGAGTCTATCCACTCTTGGGTTTCTTGTGGGTCTATGTCTCTTTTATCTTCGGGAATCATTGTTGTTAAATTAATGAGTTCAAATTAATTATGTTATAAATAAGATCTTCTTGAAAAAGAAAATTTAGATGTTTATTTTTTTCCAATCTCCTTGTTTTATTTTCCAAACCATAGCAACAGCAAAGAACAAAAGATAGCTTCCAAAAAACAGCCACGGTGCTATAAAACCATAGTTTAGTATTACCCCAAAATAATAACTCCCTGGCAAAAAATATAACCAAACAAGAAAGCTCTCTACAACGCTTGGATAAAAGGTGTTTCCTGCGCCTGACAAGGCAAACCAAAGCGTCATTCCTATGGCGTCAACTATTTGTAAAAAACCTGCTAACCGAAGAGCAAAAACACCAAAATAAACAACTTCTTTTTCTGTTGTAAACAGATTGATTATGGTTTCGGGTATTAAAATAAATACAACACCAACCGCGCCCATCACAATAAGACTTAACCTGGTGCTTTCATGAATGCTTGTTTCTGCTTTATGTGTTTTTTTTTCTCCCATGTGTTTCCCAACAAGCGTTGCACAAGCTTGCCCTATTCCCGCCGCAGGCATAAAGGAGGTTTGTAGTATGGTAAAAACTATTTCTGTTGCAGCAAGCTCAATAATTCCAATTATTCCTACAATCTTATACAAAAGCACATAACCAGACATTGTGAATATTTCCTGCGCGCCCTGAGGTATGGCTAGTTTAATCTGCTTAAGAAGTGTCTTCTTATTTAGTTTTGGTAAAAAAACATTAAAAACATGTTTTATTTGTTTGTTAAACAACATTGTAAAATAAAGAAACATCATGAAGGTTGAAGCTATAACCGTTGCAATGGCTGCTCCTTTTACGCCTAGTGCGGGGAAATTAAACACACTCCACAAACTGCCTAATAAGGGGAGTTTTAAGTCGTTAAAAAAAGCTTGCACTCCACCTGAACCATAAATAAACCCTGCGTTTAGATATACGTTTAATAGGTTTGAAGCCACTGTAACCTTCATATGGATTTTGGTTTTTTCTACACCTGTATAAAAACCTTGAAAAACAAAACAAACAGATGAAAACAACACCCCAAGAAAGCCAATGGAAATATAATCTCTTGCAAGCGTTGACACCTGTGTTTCATTTAGAAGAAGTTGGGCAATCCACCCGGAAGACATATACCCCAACAGCGAAACTGGCACACCATAACAGAAGGATAACAATATGCCGTTGCGAAGAGCTGTGCCGCATTCTGCAAAATTTTGTTGCCCCAACCTCCTTGAGGAGACTGTTTGTGTTGCTGTGCGCAACCCAATTGAAAAACTAATCATTGTCCAAACAACCATTGAGCCCATACCTGTTGCGGCAAGCGCCTTTGATCCAAGGTGCCCAACCATCATTACATCAACAAAGCTCATCATTGTTCTGCTTATGTTGCTAAGCACCACTGGTGTGGCAAGCTTTATAACGTTCGATGCTATTTTTTTATCTATTTGTTTGTGAAGTTGGCTTATTCGAATAGCCATGTGTTGTTTATTTGTTTATTATTTTTATATCTTTGGATAACAAATATTTTTTGGTTTTGCTACATATGGGCGCAGTTGTTTCAAGGCTTATTTTTGTGTTTGGTTTTATTTTGTTTATGGTTTCTTTTTGTTTATTAATGCGCTCGCCGTCTTTCATTATTAATCTGCTTTTTCTGTTTATAACAACAACAATGTGTTTTGGTTGTAATTGTTTAATTAAAACGCGGCTATTAAGGTTATATGTTTTAGGGTTTATATACACGAACGAAGGGCTTGTTATTTTAGGAGTTGTTCTGCGCTGATAGTGTCAATCTTTTGTTTAGGCACACCAACACCAACAACTTCAAAACCTAGGTAGCTAAAAACCGGGGATACCAAACCAATTGATTCGCTCCAAACAATGTTGCTGTTTAGTTTTGTTTTAGCTGAAAATCTTTTTTCACCTATTGTGTGTACTGTTGTTTGTTTGGTGTTTGTTTTAGTATATATGTTTGACAGATCGGGAAACTGTTTTTTATCCTTGTGCGGTGTGTTTCCTACAAGAAAACTTGTTCCTGACCTGTTTACATGACCACCAACGCTGACTACTTCACAACTGTTTTTAACTTTGTCAACAATTATGACTGATTTTGTTTGTATAAAGTTTTTTAAGTTGTCGATTTTATCTGGGGAGCAGTTGTTTATTGTTATTGTTTTGGGCCAAAGCACCAGGGCTTTGTTTGTTAAAACAATTTCATGGTTGCTGTGGTTGGTTTTTTTTATATGTTGTTCTGTTATTGTTGGCGGGTAACAAAAATACAATGTTTGTTTGTTTTCTATAATTAAACCCTTTTTCCAAAAAGCGCTGTTCCCAAGCGAACCATGGTGCTGCCTTGGTGTATTGCTAGCTCATAGTCACCGCTCATCCCCATTGAAAGCTCTTTTAGTTGTTTGTTTCCGGGCAAGTGTTTGTTCAGGTTTTCTTTTATTTTTCTTAAAGATTTAAAAGACAGCTCTGTTTCTTTTGGTTTTTTGTTGGTTGGGCCTAACGTCATCAAACCCACTACGTTGATATTTTTAAGCTCAATTGTTTCTAACATTGCCTGGTCATCTTCTGGTTTAAAACCAAATTTGTTTTGTTCTTGGCTTGTGTTTACTTCCAGCATTGTTTGTATTTTTATTTTTTTAGCTTCTGACTTAGTTGATATTTTTTTGGCTAAAGACAGGGTGTCGACTGAGTCTATGGTGTCAAAAAACGATAGTGCTTTGTTAATTTTATTGCTTTGGAGATGCCCTATCATTCGTTTTGTACATGTGTTGCGCTCTATGCGCGTGTTTTTAAATTTGGCTATAGCTTCCTGTACTCGGTTTTCGCCTATATGAAGGATTCCGCCATTAATGCACTTTTCTATGGTTTTTATATTTTGTGTTTTTGTGGCGGCAATTAGCGTGACTGTATTGTTTATTTTAGCACTGTCCAGTGTTTTTTGGATATTTTCTCTAGCTGTTTGAATTTGATCAAAGAGCGTCACGCTTGCTCTGGTTGATCTTCTGTTTCTTCAGGCTTTTCGGTTTTGTTTTCTTCTTCAGGGGTTGGCGTTTCTTCTGGGTTTTCATCGTTTATTACTCTTGATATGGATGAAATCTTTGCACCCTCATCAAGCTTTACCAGTTTGACGCCCTGGGTTACGCGACCAATGGTTCTTATGCGTGAAACCGGTTGTCTCATTAATACGCCTTTGTCTGTTATAACAATTAAATCGTCGGCGTCGACAACTTCCATTATAGAAACCATCTTACCTGTTTTTTCTGTTACGCGCATTGTCATCACACCTTTGCCGCCCCTTGTTTGTGTTCTGTATTGTATTACATCGGTTCTTTTACCGAGCCCTTTTTCTGTTGCGACTAAAATTGTTCCTTCTCTTTTTACAACAAGCATTGCTATAACATAATCCTCTTTGGAGCTTAGAGTAATTCCTTTAACGCCCATGGTTTTTCTTCCTGTTGATCTAATGTTTTTTTCCGAGAATCGTATTGATTTTCCTTCTCTTGTTCCTAATAAAATGTCGTTTTCACCGTTTGTTATTCTTGCCTCTATTAGGGTGTCGCCATCACGGATTTCTATTGCATATATTCCCCCTTTGCGCGGCTTGCTATATGCAGACAATACGGTTTTCTTTACAAGGCCGTTTCTTGTTGCCATTGCTATATAATGAGTGTCGTTAAACTCTTTAACGCTAACAAACGCTTCAACCTTTTCGCCTGGCTCACATCCGATTAAATTAACAATTGCCCTTCCTTTTGTCGCTCTTCCACCTTGGGGTATATCATACACTTTTAACCAATAACATTTACCGAGGTTTGTAAAAAACAACATGTGGTTGTGCGTGTTGGCAATAAACAGGTGTTCAACAAAATCTTCTTCGTTGCTTGTTGCCCCTTGAACGCCGCGCCCACCTCTTCTTTGTGTTCTGTATGTGTTTAAAGCTGTCCTTTTTATATAACCGCTGTGTGTTATTGTTAACACCACCTCTTCTTCGGCTATAATATCTTCCATGGAAAAATTTGCGTCTACAGGAATAATCTCTGTTCTTCTTTCATCGCCAAACTCTTCTTTAACAGCAAGTATTTCCTTTTTTATTATATCCATCCTTTGGCTTTTGCTGTCTAAAATTCCCTTTAAGTAAGCAATTAGCTGGATAACCTCTTTGTATTCCGCAACAATTTTATCAACCTCTAACCCTGTTAGTTTTTGAAGTCTCATGTCTAAAATTGCCTGAGATTGTATTTCAGATAGATTAAACGCGTTCATTAACCCTTCTTTTGCTTGCGCAGGGTCTTTGCTTCCTTTAATAATTGATATAGCCTCATCAATGTTGTCTAGGGCTATTTTTAAACCCTCTAAAATATGTGCTCTTGCTTCTGCGGCTTTTAAATCAAATTCTGTTCTTCTTACAACTACATCGTGTCTAAAATTGACGAAATGTTCTAAAATTGTTTTTAATGGCATTATTTTTGGAACGCCGTCAACGAGCGCCAACAAAATTATTCCAAAAGTATCTTGAAGTTGGGTGTGTTGATACAGTTGGTTTAAAATTACTTCAGGAACCGCATCTCTTTTGGTTTCTATAACAACCCGGATTCCATCTTTATCAGACTCGTCTCGAAGATCTGTTATTCCAACAACTTTTTTATCTCGCACAAGGTCTGCTATTTTTTCTACAACGTTTGCCTTGTTTGTTTGGTAGGGGACCTCTGTTATCACAATGCTGTCTTTACTGTTTTTGGCTGTTTCTATGTGTGCCCGCGCACGCATTTTTATTTTACCGCGACCTGTTTCGTATGCTGATTTTAAACCATCTTTCCCCAATATCATTCCAGCTGTTGGAAAGTCAGGTCCTTTAATGTGTTCCGTCAGCTCTTCTGTTGTAATGTTTTTATTATTAATAAGAGCAACAACACCATCAATTATTTCACAAAGGTTGTGAGGGGGTATTTTCGTTGCCATTCCAACCGCAATCCCCTCTGAACCATTAACCAAAAGAGTGGGCACTGTGGTTGGCAGCACTGTTGGTTCGCTTAGGGTTTCATCAAAATTTGGGCTCCACTCCACAGTGTCTTTTTCAAGATCTTTCAACAGCTCTGAGGACAGTTTTGTCATTCGAGACTCTGTATATCTCATTGCAGCCGCGTTGTCACCATCAATAGAACCAAAATTTCCTTGTCCATCAACAAGCTCATAACGCATAGAAAAATCTTGTGCCATCCTTACTAAAGCATCATAAATAGAGGAGTCTCCGTGTGGATGGTATTTTCCCATAACCTCACCAACAATCCTAGCGCATTTTTTATAAGGCCTATTCCAAGAGGACCCCAGCTCGCTCATACCGTATAAAATTCTTCTATGAACGGGCTTTAAACCATCTCGTACGTCCGGTAAGGCGCGAGACACAATGACAGACATTGAATAGTTTAAATAACTCTCGTTCATTTCGTCTACTATGTCTCTGTTCAGCGTGTGGTCTCTGTTTATATCGCTCATTGTCGTCCTTTTTTTGTGTTAGACATCAAGATTAACAACTTCTTTTGCTCGTTTTTCTATAAAAGACCTTCTCGCTTCCACATCGCTACCCATTAGGTTTTGGAATGTTTTCACAGCCTCTTCGGCGCTTTCTACGGTAACCTTAAGCAAGGTTCTTCTGTCTGGATCCATCGTCGTGTCCCAAAGCTGGTCGGCGTTCATTTCACCCAAACCCTTATATCTTTGTATTAAAACCTTAGTGTTTTTGTTGTCTTTTTGCATTCTTTCAATTATTAAATCTCTTTCGTTGTCATCATAAACATATGCTTCTTTTTTTCCCTGTGAAACCCTATACAAAGGAGGTAGCGCAATATATAAATGCCCTCCATCTATAACCTCTTTCATCTTTCTATAAAAAAAAGTTAAAAGCAGGGTTCTAATGTGGGATCCATCAACATCTGCATCTGTCATAATAATTATTTTGTGGTAACGAATTTTTTCTACATCGAAATCGCCGGGTGATTTTTCACCCTCTTCATCTTCTGAGCCGCCAAAACCAGCCCCAATAGCTGTAATCATTGATTGTATTTCGTTGTTAGATAATAGCTTGTCTATTCTTGCTTTTTCTGCATTAATAACCTTTCCTCTTAGAGGAAGTATCGCTTGGGTTTTTCTATCTCTTCCTTGTTTTGCTGAGCCTCCAGCAGAGTCTCCCTCCACAAGGTATAACTCACACCACTCTGGGTCTCTATTAGAACAATCTGACAGTTTTCCTGGTAGCGAGGACCCGCCTAGAGCGCTCTTTCTGCGAATAAGTTCTCTTGCTTTTCTTGCTGCAGACCGGCTCCTTGCGGCAAGCAGCGCTTTTTCAATTATTCTTCTTCCAACCGAGGGGTTTTGTTCAAGAAATTCTAATATGCCCTCATAAACAACCCTGTCAACTATGCCTTTTACCTCACCGTTTCCCAGTTTTGTTTTTGTTTGTCCTTCAAACTGGGGTTCTGCGACCTTAATACTAATTATAGCTGTCAATCCTTCGCGAAAATCTTCACCCGACAAGGTAAGTTTTTCATTTTTCTTTGCTTTAATTAGGTTGTTTTTTATAGCATAATTATTCATAGATCGCGTTAAGGCAGACCGAAAACCTGAAAGATGCGTTCCTCCTTCAATTGTGTTTATATTGTTTACAAAAGTTAAAATATTGTCGTTGTATGTGCTGCTATATCTTAACGCAACCTCTACAGGCACTTCGGCTTTTTCTTTATCAACCGTTATAATTTTATTATGTAGGGGGTTGTTATTTGCATCTAAGTGTTTAACAAAATCGCTTAAACCGCCCTTGTATTTAAAAGACTCTTCTTCTGTTTCTTCCTGTCTTTCGTCTCTAAGAACAATTTCAATTTCTTTGTTTAAATATGCTAATTCTCTTAATCTTTCGGCTATTATATCGTATTCAAAAACTGTTTCTTGAAAAATGCTACGGTCTGGTAAAAAACAAACTTTTGTTCCTGTTTTTTTTGTATCCCCGGTTGTTTTTAGCTTGTTTTGTGTAATACCAATTTTATAATCTTGTCTGTGTTTTTTGCCGTCTCGCCTTACCTCAACCCACAACCACTCAGAAAGGGCATTTACCACAGAAACCCCAACGCCGTGAAGGCCGCCTGAAACCTTATAGCTGTCTTTGTCAAATTTTCCTCCGGCGTGTAACACTGTCATTACAACCTCAACAGCTGGCTTCTTTTCTTCTTTGTGAAGGCCAACTGGTATTCCTCTTCCGTTATCCTCTACGGTTACAGAGCCCTCTGGATTGAAAGAAACGGTGATTTTTGAACAATGACCCGCAAGGGCTTCATCAATAGAGTTATCAACAACCTCATAAACAAGATGGTGAAGCCCTCTTTTTCCAACATCTCCGATATACATGGCCGGTCTTTTTCGAACAGCCTCCAACCCTTCTAAAACTTTTATGCTTTCGGCGCTATATGCTTTTTGTTCCGACACTTTAAACAAACCTTAAATCTGTTATCACTTTGTTTCCAATTTTATTATTCACTTTCAATAATATTTCCTTTTTTTTTAATTGTAATTCTTGGGACCAAGAAGATGAGTTTGCTCTAATAAACAACACCCCGTGTTCAACAGATACGACCTCTGTGTTTTCTGCTATTTTTTTTCCTACGACATCACCCCAAACTTCAACCGCCTTCTGTTGCTTAACACCTCTAGACAGGCCACTGTTTTTTAAAAAGCCATTTATAATGGTGTTAATGGGTTTCAAGTTTTAAAACTTCTTGCTCTTTATATTTTTTCTATTCGTTTAACCTTATTGGCATTAACAACATAGAAACCGTTTCGTCTTCTGTGTTGTTTTCAGGATAGAACAAAGAGGCGCTTATGGGGGTGTTTAATTTTAAAGTTATTTTATTTGAATTAAGATGGGAAAGCACATCTTTCAAATATGATGCGTTAAAACCTATTTCTATAGTATCGCCTTCATACGATACCTCTAGCTCTTCTTGTGCTTTTGATGCTTTTTCAGGGTCCTCTGTTGCAATAAACAATTTTGAAGTTTCTGTTTTTATTGCAACCTGTTGTGTGGTTTTGTTAGAAAAAATTGAAACTCTTTTAACTGCGGCGAGTAGGTCTTTTCGATCCACATGAAGTTCTTTATCGTTATCTTTTGGTATAACGCTTTCGTAGTCTGGAAATTTCTCATCGATAATTCTTGTATAAACTGTGTCCATACCAATTTTTGCTGTAAAAACACTATCGTTAATTAACAGCGCAATGTCTTCTTTACTTGAAATATAAGAACCAACTGTGTTTAAAAACTTTTTTGGTATAATAACCTCGCCTGTAAAAGAAGACTTCGTTTTGTTTTTACATAAATATTGAGCCAGTCTGTGTCCGTCTGTTGAAACGGCGGTTATTAAATCGGAATCTACTTTAAAATAAACCCCTGTTAGTGCCGGTTTCAAATCGTCTTTACTTACAGCAAAACTAACTGTTGATATAATTTTGTTTAATAACAACGAGTCTATCCCAGTTTCAACATCATTGTTTGTATCTGGTGCTGCTGGATATTCTTCTGGGTCTTTCCCCATTAAATCATATGTGCCAAAATCTGTGTTTATTTTAATGTTTTTATCATTAGCCTCCATTTCAACTCGTGTGTCATCTGGCAATTCCCCAGCAATATCAAGCAGCGGTTGGAGAGGAATTGCAGCAGAACCCTGTTTTTCGATACTGCTTTCAAGGGTTGTCGTTATTGTTATTTCTAAATCAGTAGATCTTAGTAAAACACCGGACTCAGAAACATCAATAAGTACACAGCTTAATATTGGTAAGGTTGATCTGTTAGGGACTGCTTTTGATAGTTTTTGTAATGCCGATTGTAATTCATTTTTTGAGGTTGAATATTTCATAAAATTAATTGTATGTGGATTGAATTAATTTGTTTAATTATTGTCGGTAGAACATAACCTTAACTGTCTAAATTTCATAAGATTTTTTATTTAATATAATCATATATATATAATGTATTATTAATAACAAGGTGTGCTTTGTTAATAACTTCACTACCTATTGAAAAAAGAACAAATATTTTAACATAAAGAATATATATTTAAACAAAAACATTAAGTGGATAAGTATATAATAAATGTGGAAAAACTAAAAACAACATTAATAAAAGGTTGTTTTTTACGTGAACAACTTTGTGTTATTAAAAAGTGAACAACTTTGTGAACAATTAATTTATACCTATATAAAAATTGTTTCTAGCTTCTGTTACCCAGCCTTTAAAATACATCATACGTTTATGGTTTAGAGCAATTTCTTCTATTTCAGTCCAATGTAGACCAAGAGAAGGTTTTCCACCTGGACGTATTTCTTCCAACCAAAGCAAATGATAACCGAAAGAAGATTTAACCGGACGACTGCATTCACCAACCTCAAGAAGACCTAAAACCTTTGATATTTCCGGTATAGGCGAACTGCCTGGTGTAATCCACCCCAAATCGCCGCCAATCTTTTTTGTTTGTTCATCTTCAGATTTATTAAAAACTAACGACTTGAATTTTTCAAGGTTTGTAGAACTGTCGCGCAAACCAAGGGCGAATTTATATGCAATAGACTCATCTTTTTCTGTTATTTCTGGAGATATTAAGATATGTCTAACTTTAACTTTTTCTCCTGACTTTTCCGTTGTTTCTAAAATATGATACCCAAAGGTTGTTTCTATAGGGTCACTAAGAGTGTTTAAAGCCTGGGTATAGGCTTTTGTTTCAAACTCTTTTACCATTTGATTTCTTTTAATATAACCAAGCGAGCCGCCCGACGCTCTTGATCCAGGATCGTCTGAAAACCCTTCCGCAACAGACGAAAAAGACTCTCCATTAAGTATTTTTTCCCTCAGAAGAGTTATTTTTTCTAAAGATTCTTTTTTACTTTCTTCTCCAGCTTTAATACGAACAAGCAAATGCCTAATTTTCATTTTAACAGGAAACTCAGGGAGGCTGTCTTTGTACTCTTCATAAAAACTAACAACACCAGACCTATTAATATTTACAGACATGATTAGTTTCTGTTGATATTGTTCCGTAATCAATCTGTCGCGCATGTCATACCAAAACTCTCTGCGAAAATCGGACAAACTTTGACCCAACATTGTTTCAGCAACCTCTTCCGAACCTGCGCGCATAATAAAACCGTCAACCTGCTGGTCGAGCGCGCTTTCTACATCTTTATCTGCTATTTCAATTGAATCAAGCTTGGCCATTTCCAAAATAACTTTTTGATCAATAAGAGAGCTTAAAACGCCCTCTTGTAGCTGTAATAACAAATCAACATCTTTTGTAACATCCAAACCCCGCTGAAGAGCCGTCATGCCCACAACCTGAGAAACGTCGCTTTTAAGAATAATGTTTTCACCAACTACAGCAGCTACCCCATCAACGGCTTTAGGCTTGTCCTGTCCGTATAAAAAAGAGGCAGTTAATAGAATAAACGCTATGTAATTGTTTATCATATGTTGTTGTCGATTATTTCCAGAGATATCTCTTGTTTTAAGCTGTCAATTATCATTTGAGTTTTAATAGCAGCTTTGCGCTTATAAATTAATAAATAAATTTTATCATATACACTATCAAGGCCCAAATAAGTTTCCCCCTCATATCTTTTAAGGACCTCAACAACTAAATATTTTTCGCCCAAAGATACGGGGCCTATATACTTGTGTTTTTTTGGACTAAACACTTTATTGTTTATTTTAGAATGAAGCGTTCCATCAGAGAAGGTTTCTGCAACAACAGAGTATTTATCAAACATTTCATTTCTTTTTTTATTATTCGTTGATTTTTCAAGGTTGGCTCTAACGCGGTTCGCTTCTTTTTTATCTGTTAAAACAAAGCTGTTTATTGTTGCCTCGCTTTTTAATCGCTTGAACTGTTCTTTGTTTTCGATGTAATAACTTCTAATCTCTTCTTTTGAAACAGAAACAGCATCTTGAATTTTTGTATCTAAAAAAGTTTGTCCAACAAGTTTCTTTTTATACAAGTTTATTTTTGTTTTTATCAAAAGATCTTTATCTAAAGCGACGCCTCTTCCGGCCTGATAAAGCAATTCCGTTCTAACCCAATTATCAACATAAGAGAAACGCTCTTTTTCTGTAAAGACAGAAGCTAGCGCGAGGTCCTCCTCGGTTAAAGTGGCGTTACCAACCTGAGCAACGGAGTTAGACACGGTCTCGTTTTTTAAACAGCCAAAAAAGACCAATAAAAAAAGTATAAAACGGATACACATTCAATGAAATTAACAATTCTTTTTATTATATATAAAATAATCTACACAGTTAAAAGCAAGCGACACGGAGTCGTTGTTTTTACCAACCACAATATCAATAAGTAAAAGATTGTCTGACGGCTGCTTAAAAACATGCTCAACAGTAGCCCCCGAAAGTTTTAAAAAAACATTATCTAAATATGAATTAATAGAAACCGCATCGTTTTTTTGGAAAGAAAAAACTAAAGAGTTTTTATTTATATCAATTTTAGAAACCAAAGATTTTGTGTATAAAATGCGGAGTTTTGCCAAAAGGAAAATGTTTTTTGCGTCATCGACAAGCTGACCAAAGCGATCTATTACCTCCACTTCAAGAGCATCAAGTTCATAAACGGTAAAAGAAGATGCAATTCGCTGGTAATAATATATACGGTCCTCAGATAAGGGCATGTATTCAGCGTTAAAACAAGCGTTAAAAAAAGAGCGTATTTGTAAAGAAGTTAAAAGGCCTTCATCTCCCTTGCTTTTTTGTAAAGCCTGCTCAAACATTTTACAATATAAATGATAACCAACCTTATCAATTGATCCGCTTTGCTCGTATCCAAACAAATTACCAGAACCCCTAATTTCTAAATCTTTTAAAGCAATATTATAACCCGAACCGAGCTCAACGCTGCTTTCAATAGCGCGCAACCTCTGAATGGCCTCATCAGTAAGGGTGCTTATATCAGGTATTGTTAAATAACAATAGGCTTGTCGTCTTGCCCGACCGACACGACCACGAATTTGATACAACTGAGACAGACCAAACAAGTGCGCATTGTTAATAATAATTGTATTAGCATTAGAAACATCTAAACCAGACTCAACAATACTAGTACACACCAACATTTTAACATCACCGCTAAAAAAAGACAAAACAACCCTCTCAAGGTCATTTGAAGGCATTTTACCGTGTGCCATGGCTATTTTAGTTTTGGGAAACATTAATCGAAGCCTCTCAAACAACACAGGAAGAGTTTCAACGCGGTTATGTAAAAAATAAACCTGGCCATCACGTAAAAACTCTTTTTTAATAAGTGTATAAATATGATCCCAGCGCTTATATAAAACTCGCGTTTTTATCGGTAGGCGATTTATAGGGGGGGTTTGTATTAGAGAAACATCTCTTACACCCAAAAGAGATTGTTGAAGAGTGCGGGGTATAGGGGTAGCAGATAGGGTTAATATATCTATAGCTCTACGCAATTTTAATAGTTTGTTTTTATGACTAACTCCAAACTTGTGCTCTTCATCTATAACAATTAATGACAACCTATTTTTCGGAATATTTTCACTTAAAACAGCATGCGTTCCAACCAATATATCAACACTATTATTGACGATAGACTTACATATTTCATTTTTATGTTTTGCAGTAACAAACCGAGAAATCATTTCAACCTTTATACCTAAGTTTTCTAACCTACCCCTAAATGAAATATAGTGTTGGTCTGCTAATATAGTTGTAGGCACTATCACCATTACAAAACCACCAGACACAACACTCCGGACAGCTGCTCTGATTGCCACTTCTGTCTTACCAAAACCAACATCGCCAATAATTAATCTATCCATTAGCCCGGGCAACGCCAGGTCTTTGTATACATCGCTTATTGCGTTTTTCTGGTCCGGCGTTTCTATATATGGAAAACTTTTTTCAAGTTCATCCTCAATTAGGTCGTCTCTTTTTGTTTTATTTATCCTGGTTAAGTCTCTGTTTCTATTGACGATAACCATTTCTTCTATTATTTTTTTTACACGCGCTTTTGTTTTTTCTATTTTATTTAACCATGTTTTGCTGTTTGTTGTGTTTATCTCTGGCCTGGGCACACCAACATAAGGACAAACCTTATATATTTTATGTACTGAAACCAACACGGTTGAGTTGTTCTTATATTCTATTTTTATATAATCATTACTGTTTTTTGTTTTTATTCCCCTATATACACCCACCCCAAAATCCTCATGTGTTATATAGTCACCCCACCGATAATTGTGCACATTATCTGTTTTGTCCTTTTTTTGTTGAACTATATTGTTTTTTTGTATTTTAGGATATTTTATCATTAAACATCTTGATATTTGTTCATACTCAAACATGTTTTTTATATCTTTACTTAACACAACCTCGTCGCCCATATTTTTCAACTCTTCTAATCCGTTAACTGTTATCATTTCTATTGATTCTTTACCCTGATCTGGATCTAAAACAGACAATTTCTTTGTGTTAATTTTATATTCATTTTCAATTCCTTTGCTCGCACTATTTGATATTTTATAACTATCATTATTGCTTTTTACATATATTGTTTTGTAGTTATGCTTAGCAAGAAAGAATTCATAAGTTATTGATTTTACTGATCTTAGGTTTTTATTTCTAGAACCAATTTTTGATGACTCAAGCCTTTTTATGGATAGTTGTGATGTTGGGTTAAAGAGCCTTATTGAGTCCACCCTCTCACCAAAAAAATCAATCCGCGTTGGGTTGTTATCGGTTATTGAAAACACATCTACTACACCGCCCCGGCTGCTTATATCACCTGGAAAGCGCGTGGTGTCCACTTTGGAATATCCCAACTCTATTATATCCGCAATCAACTTTGATTTATTTATCTTATCACCTAATCTTATTTCTTTTTCTGCCCCGGTGCTTTTTTTTACATGTGTGTTCATTTTGTTAGGTATTTCTTCGCAAAACACTAATTCATCCTTACCGGTCGCCACTTGTTGTTCAACTCGCCAGCTCTCTCTTTCGGAGTTTTTGTTAAGCTCCACAGGGTATATTTTGTTATCATAAAACAAGTCCTCATACACACACCTTTTGTTTGTTAACAGTGCAACCTCTTTATAGAGCTGATAGGAGTTGTCTCCTATTACAAATAAGCTAGAAGCGTTGCTTGCTTCAGATATTATATATACAGTTAACTTTAAGCTGTTGCTGCTGATACTAGTTGTTGTTTGAGACAGCAGTTCTTTTGTTGCGCCCTCTATGTCTTTTTTGTTAATCTCGGCGGTCATTATGTTTCACGTGAAACGCGAATGCTCTTATTTATATATATAGATAAGATAGCTAGATCTGATACAGATACACCCGATATTCGCATAGCTTGACCCATGTTTTCCGGTTTAATGTTTTGAAGCTTTTCTTGCGCCTCCGAGGAGAGTCCAGTTATTTTAGAATATTCTATACTGGGTTTTATCGCCATCTTTTCATTTTTTACAATTGATTCTGTTTGTTTATTAATTCTTTTTACATATCCCCTGTATTTTATTTCTGTATCAGCCTCAAGTACGGTTTCATCTATGTAAGGAGGCTTAACTTCGGGTTGTTTTATTTTTTTTGGAATAAACAAGCTCAGGCTAACGTTGGGTCTTTTTATTATATCTTTAAGTTTTGTGCTCTGTTTTATAGTGGGTTCGTTTAAGTCTTTAAGAACCATATTTGCGTCATCTTTGTTTATTGTGGCATTACACGATTCCACCAGCTTCACCACCTCCGCCGCTTGCCTGTTTAGCTCTTCGTGTTTCTTTTTGCTTATTAATTTAGAATTATAGGCTTTTAAAGAGAGCCTTTTGTTTGCGTTTGTAAACCTTAAAACAAGTCTGTTTTCAGCTCTTGATGTAAACATCCTATATGGTTCGGATGTGCTTTTGGTTATTAAATCATCAACCAAAACTCCGCCATAGGCTTCAGCCCTGCTTAGTGTTAACGGTTTCTTTCTTAAGCATAACAAGCCTGCGTTTGCGCCGGCAACCAACCCTTGGACAGCTGCTTCTTCATATCCCGATGTCCCGTTTATTTGACCCGCTAAAAACAGCCGCTTGTAGGTTTTTGTTTCCAGCGTTGTTTTTAGCTGGTTTGGATAGAAGTAATCATATTCGATTGCATAACCTGGTTTTATAAGAGAAACGCGCTCAAAACCTTTTATTTGTTGTAGGGCTTTGCGTTGTATGTTTTCTGGAAGGCTTGTTGAAAATCCGTTAAGATAAATTTGATCTGAACCTAACCACTCTGGTTCGCATATAAGTCGGTGAGAGCCCCTGTTTTTGAATCGGTGTATTTTGTCTTCAACGGATGGGCAGTATCTTGGCCCAACGCCGCTTATGTCGCCGGAATACATAGGCGACCTGTCAAGGTTTTCTCTTATAACGTTGTGTACGTTTTCGTTTGTATTTACGCTATGGCTCGGGATGTTTGGTGGATTAAATTTAGAATGATAGTGTGAAAATGGGGTTGGCTTTATATCCCCAACAACCGGGCTCATTACATCCCAGTTTATTGATTTGCTGTTAAGCCTTGGGGGTGTTCCTGTTTTAAGTCTTCCGTGTTTTAATCCAAGCAGAGATAAGGATTCCGTTATTCCTTGCGATCTCGTTTCCCCCATTCTTCCGGCTGGTATTTTTTTATCACCCACGTGTAACACGCCGTTCAAAAAAGTTCCGTTGGTTAAGACGACCGCGTCAGCAATAATTGATTCGGTGTTGCTTAAAACAACACCAACAGCTTGTTCGTATTTAATTATGGGAGCAACAACCTCGCCCTCCAAAACGCTTATGTTTTTGTTTATTTCTATGGTTTTTTGAATATATTTTTCATATTCCATTTTGTCTACTTGGGCCCTGGGAGACCAAACAGCCCTGCCTTTAGATTTGTTTAATATTTTAAACTGTGTACCAGTTTTATCTGCAGCAAGACCCATAACGCCACCAAGAGCATCAACCTCTCTTACCATTTGTCCTTTTGCAAGACCACCTATTGAGGGGTTGCACGACATACGACCAATTGTTTGTTTGTTCATTGTTATTAATAAAACCTTACAACCAACCCTTTGTGCTGCTAATGCAGCCTCTGCGCCAGCGTGTCCACCGCCAACCACAACAACAGTGTTCTTTGTATCTCTTTTCATCTTACTTGCCCACACAAAATTCATCAAACATGCTGTTTAATACCAAATCATCAGTATCTACCCCCAAAAGCGAGTTAATATTCATTAAAGCGTTTTCTAGCTCGTAACATATAAGTTCAAGCTGTAACCCCTTGGATAATATATTATTCGCCTCATCCAAGGATTTTAAAGAGCTGCGTATACACTCATATTGTCTCGGCGTAGAAATCCCAGATAGTTTGTTTGGGATTTTTTCCACATTCAATTTCTTCAAAATGTATTTTTTCAGATCTGAAATCCCAACCCCTTTTAACGCCGAAACACAGACTGCAGATCCCGGTTTTCTTATATAATCTTTATTGTTTTTTAAGTCTATTTTATTATAAACAACCAATGTGTTATTATTTATATGTTCAATATTATCAATGACTTGTAAAGGTTTTTCGTTTATAATATCTATTACAACTAGCACGAGGTCGGCTTTTTTTACAAGCTCTACAGATCGATTAACCCCAGATGATTCTATTTCGTTTTTTGACTTACGCAAACCGGCTGTGTCAATAATTTTTATAGGGACTCCTGATATTGATATTTTTGCATCCACATAGTCTCTTGTTGTTCCGGCGGCTTTGTTTACAATGGATCTTTCATCGCCAACTATAGAGTTAAATAGCGTTGATTTTCCGCTGTTTGTATTTCCAGCTAACACAATATTTGCACCATACGTTAGAACGCGACATGTATCATAGTTTTCACTTATTTTTCTTAAATCTTTGTTAATGCTTAGTAGCTTTTTTCTAATGTGTGTTATGTTGTCTTTTTGTATGTCAACATCCGAAACATCAAGCAGGTGTTCACAGTAGCTTAGAAGACTTGTGGTTGTGTTGCTTGTGCGTTTGATGTTAGATGACATTTCACCACTAAGCCCGCTCATCGCGTTGTACAAGCCCGCTTTAGAGCTTGCTGCTATCGTGTTTGCTATAGATTCTGCCTGTATAAGATCGATTTTCCCGTTTTCATACGCTCTTCTTGTAAATTCGCCCGGGCCGGCTGGGCGGGCGCCATGATTTATGCATTCTTGAATTATGCTTTCCACAATAAACGGGCTTCCATGACACGATATTTCCACTACGTCTTCTCCGGTAAATGATTTTGGGTTCTTATAGCATATAACCACCACTTCGTCGATTGCCTTCTTGCCGGACAGTATGGTTGTCTTTAAAGCCGTGCGGTCAGTTGGTTCTTCTTCTGTTTTGGACACAGCTTGAAGTATTTTTATGCTTTTTGCTCCGGATAGACGCACCACACCAATTCCGCCATACCCATACGGTGTTGATTGGGCGACAATTGTATCGCCTACAGACATTTATTTTTTAGGTACCTTTGGACTTTCCGGTTTAGTCGAGAGATATTTTTGTTGCGCTATTGTCAACACGTTAAATAGAGTATAGTATAACACCAAGCCCGATGGAAATTGATTAAATATCAAAACAAAGAAACCGTTCATAAAATACATCATAAATTTTTGTTGTGCCGGCCCCTGTCCTGTTGGTGCAGATTTCATTTGTAGAAACATTGTAACCCCCATCAACAGTGGTAAAATAGCAACCCCGCTCCCATAAAGAGGAAGGTTTATCCCCAAATCAAAAACAATATCTGGTCTTGATAGGTCTTGTATCCACCAGATAAATGGGGCACCACGAAGCTCAATTGAAGAACGAAATACAGTAAACAGCGCAAACAACAGCGGCATTTGAAGCAACACAGGGACACAACCGCTCAAGGGGTTTACTCCATGCTCTTTAAATAAGCCCATCTGAGCCTGTGCAAATTTTCTTTGATCATTTTTGTATTTTTCTTTCAACTCGTTCAACAAGGGTTGTATGGCCTGCATTTTTCTTGTTGAATTGAGGCTTTTGTTTGTTAGTGGATACACCAATATTTTTATGAGAACAGAAAAGAGCAACAACACAAAGCCGTAGTTTGGTATATAATTATGTAGAAACAGCAACACCCAATGAACACCCTTAGATATTGGTCGAATAAATGCCCAACCAAAATTCATTATCTGGTCAAGGTTTTTCCCCAGGTTTTTAATTCGACCGTATTCAAGAGGCCCCAGATAAAGGCTTGTTTTAAAAGGGGATAGGGTGTTAAACAAAAGACCAACACCAAACCTTTTTGAAGAACCATCCTCAACAGCTAAAACCTCCGCACCTAAAGCTTTTTCATTCGGCACAAGGGCGGTAAAAAAATATTTTGTTCGAACACCCACCCA